>QWCH01000402.1_pt1 | contig 98411 bp, 90 predicted proteins | sample 1972671 | NCBI WGS metagenome assembly QWCH01 (sample SAMN09866713, study PRJNA288562) | Human gut metagenome isolate term3_stool, whole genome shotgun sequencing... | isolation source: gut | host: Homo sapiens | place: USA: California
CTCATAGTCCTTTTGGATGGCGAGGTAGATGAGCGCGAAGCCCACGAGGTACATCACGCCTTGCTGCCACGTCACGGCTCGAAAGCCGTCAAGCAGAAATTCCATCGTCTCACCTCGCTATGCCCACCAGCTGATGTTGGCGGAAATGAGCACGGCGTTGAAAAAGTCGATGAACATACCGCCGACCATCGGGATGGCGAAATAGGCCACCGGCGAGGGGCCGTACTTCTTGGTCACGACCTGCATATTGGCCATCGCGTTCGAGGTCGCCCCCATGGCAAAGCCGATGAAGCCCGCCGTCATGACCGCCGCATCGTAGCCGCGCCCCATGACGTTGAAAACCACGAAGTAGGAGAAGAGGAACATGACGATGCACTGGAGCACAAGACAGACGATCATCGGCAGGGCGAGGTCAATGAGCTCCCAGAGCTTCAACCCCGCGAGCGCCATGGCGAGGAAGATGGAGAGGAACATATTGCCCATCGTATCGATCTCCTCGGTGGGGTATTCGACGTGTACGCCGTCCATCGCGTTGCGGACGACCACGGCGACGAGCATCGCACCTATGTACGCGGGGAAGGTCAGGCCCGTCAGCGCCGTGAGCCACACGCTGACCTGATTGCCGATGCCGACCGCCAGCAGGAGCAGCATGAAGCCCTTGACAAAGCGAGGACTGTTTGTGATAAAACGCTCGTCTTCACTCGCCACATCAGTGGCAAGGCCGACGCCCTGTGTGCCGCCGATGGCAGTCATCGTCTCCGGGCGCAGATTATGTTTTTCAATCAAGCGGCGTGCTGTCGGGCCGCCCATCAGCGAGCCGGCCACCAGACCGAACGTCGCCGCCGCGATGGAAACGACGCTGCCGCCCACCGCGCCCGCGGCCTCAAGGTCCGGCCCAAAGGCCGCCGCTGTACCGGGACCGCCGATGAGGGCGATGGAGCCGCAGCCGATGCCCAGCAGCGGATCACGGCCAAACACCTCCATCACGCCGCCGCCGAGGAAGTTTTGCAGCGGGATCATCACGATGGAGACGATCAGGCACAGCATCACGGCCTTGCCGCCCTTGAGCAGCGCCGGGATGCTGACCGTAAAGCCGACCGTGGTGAAGAACAGGATCATGAAAACGGTCTGCAATGTGCCGTCAAAGGTGATGGACGCGATGCCGGCGGAGTAGAGAATGCAGTTGAGAATGGAAAAGCACAGTCCGCCGACCAGCGGAGCGGGGATACAATATCGGTTGAGCAGTCTCACCTTGTCGGTGATGATCCCGCCCATCCAGAACAGGAAAGCTCCTAAAGCAACTGCGTGGTACATATTTAACTCGATTGTCAGCATAACGATTTCTCCTTTTTCTTGTTCCGATCCGGCACGGAGTAGCCATACACCACCCTGCCACACACCACTCTGCCCCGCACCCTTTCTGCACGCAGTCTAATGCGCAGTGTGGTGCGGGAAATGTCGAATCGCGTCGAACCCTTCATTTTTCGCATTTTCAACGATTAAAAACATTCAAAAATGTAACTTTTGACCGTTTAATCTCTATAAAATCGTTATATATTCCATAAATTACCAATAATTTGCTTAGATTTTGCAAAGAAAAACGCAGCAGTCCGGCTTTGGAAGCCGGACTGCTGCGTTTTGTTTCGATCAAAGCAGGCTCACATCTTGCCGCTCAGGGCGCGCTCGAGCCAGATGGTGGCGAACTCCATGGCCTCGGCCATGCTGCCCTTCTCCGTGGAGCGGACCACGCGGTCGCGCGAGCGGAGGTTGGGGTCGGTGAGCTGGAGCTGGATGGACACGCGCTTGGCGAGCTTGAGGTCCTTCACGTCCTCGGTGTCGAGCACCTGCATCATGATGATATACTTATCCGCCATCGAGCCGTAGTAGACCAGATTGTCCACGCGGCGCAGCGGATGACCGCGGTAAACGAGATTTTCAGCCATGTTGAAACACTCCTCACTTTAATTCCGATTCCTGCTCATTCTACCATCGCCCGCGCCGCTTGTCAACCAAACCGTACAAAAGGTTATGTAAGATTTCGTGTATTCTGTTCGATAACAGGCGATGCGAATTCGACAGCGAATATGAACTCGGAGTACCTTTCCATTTCGCTTTCCTTCAGTCTCCAGTCGGTTCTTCGGGATAAGGTGCAGCCCAAGAAAGTCCCTGAAGCACTTTCCAGTTGTCATCTTTGTTATCGATCACAAAATGGAAGTCTTCGTATCCATCGGCCGATATCGTTTTACCGTTAAAAGACAACAGGACCTCGTAAGTCTGGAAATCCGACACCGTTACAAGCTCAACCGGGATAGCATCGCTATACTTCGCAATAAGATCGACACGCTTGCTTGCAATATTTTCAGCGCTCTCGCCTTCTGTCAAGAAAAGATCGGCATAGGAAGTCCCCTCTTGTGCCGCAACAGCTTCCCAATACCCATACAGGATCTTTTCGTATTCCTCTTTATCAACAAACTCACCCGTCGACTTCACCCGATACCCCAAATCTCCATCTGCAGGCTCGATCTCCTTCAAGGTATATGAAACATTGTCCCATGCGTTAGCTCCGAACTGCTCAACGACTAAATCATGCTGCTGCACTGCAATTGATGCACAGTACTCAGCCTTCTTTTTTTCCGCAGCAATATCATTTCCGGCCACCGGAAAAAGATAGCCGCTTTGCTCCGCCTCATCCAAATCGATCATGGATGATCCCATCGGCAAGGTCCCCATTCCCGGCGATTCGCATAGGAAATTCATATTTTCTCTTGCCGCCCGAGCGCTGCTCGCCTTTGACAGATAGTTAATATACGCACTGACAAGCGTATCCTTTTCCGTATAGACGTCGATGTCTTTGCTCTGCGTGTAAGCAGCCAAAACACCGACTGCCAGCAAAACGCCTGCAATGCAAAGAAGAAAAGTCGGGCATCGCATGGTGCGTCCATTGCGTAATACAATTTTCTTCATTTCAATCCCTCCTCAAATCCGAAAAACTGTGCAAAATGCCCCGGGAGCCTTTTTTCGACCCTCGGGGTATTTCAAAACAGCGGAAAAATTTTTACTGGCTCAGGTAGCTGCGCAGGAGAACCTGCAGCAGCTCGTCGCGATCCAGCTTGCGGATCAGCGTGCGCGCCTGCCGATGGTTGGTGATGTAGGTGGGGTCCTCCGAAAGGATGTAGCCCACGAGCTGATTGATGGGGTTATAGCCCTTCTCCTCCAGCGCGGTGTACACGCTCGTCAGGATGTGGTGGATCTCCTCGTCCTTTTCCTTCGCGGCGTTGAATTTGCGGGTATAGTCTTCCATTCGGTCTCCCCTCCTTCTACTTGCCAGTATACCCCAATTTTTTGCAAAGTAAAGGGGTTTTGGGCATCTGTAACAAAACCGTAATATGTTGCTGTAGTGCGGTAAAGCGAGCGTGAGTCCCGTTCCGTCGGGCCATGATGCAGCAGTATGGACGCCGACCGAACCATGCTCCCACACGGCGAGGCGGCGCGGATGCGCCGTCACAAGTATTTTGCGCAGCAAAATCCTGGCGCAGGGGCAATTCACTTGCTCCGGGCATGTTCGATCCCCTTGGGGTTGAGCGACCACAGGGAGCGGAACCCAAAAATAAGACCATCTGCCAAAGGCAGATGGTCTTATTTTTGGTGCGGGCATGGGGACTCGAACCCCAACGCCGTAAAGCACGAGAACCTAAATCTCGCATGTCTGCCAATTTCATCATGCCCGCATAACGACGCTATTGTACCACAGCCCCGCGCAGGGAGCAAGCAGAAAATTGCAGTCCGCTTTTTGAAGGCTGCGGAGACGAGGAAACGGCGCATTTTTTGTCCTGCGTTTGCATAACGAACGGGAGACACACGGTGCAAACCCTGTGTCTCCCGCTTTTTTGATTCGTTTCCGCCGGGCGGCTGCGCCGCCGTCCGGCGCGGCCTTTTTCAGACGTACTTCTGCGTCACGGTGTCGAACACGCCGCGGGTGGTCAGGCGCAGCGTCGGAATGACCGGCAGCGCCATGAACGAGAGCGTCATGAACGGATCGACGCCGCGGCTCACGCCGAGGGCGAACGCCTTTTCCTTGGCGTTTTCCAGCTCGCGGTTGACGTCCACGAGCGGCTCCTCGCTCATGATGCCCGCAATCTGGAGCCGGACCTCGCCGAGCACCTCGCCGTGGTCGAGCACGACGATGCCGCCGCCGAGCTCGACGACGCGGTTGGCTGCCGCCGCGATGTCCTCCTCGTTCGTGCCGACAACGATGATGTTGTGGCTGTCGTGCGAGATGGAGGTCGCCACCGCGCCGGACTTGAGGCCGTAGCCCTTGATGTAGCCGATGCCGATGTGGTGCGTGTTCTTATGGCGCTCGATGACCGCAATCTTGAGGATGTCGTTTTCCAGGTCGATCTTGTCGGCGTAGCCGGCGTCGGTCGTCACGATCTCGCCCGGGACCATGCCGAGCACGGCGCGCGGGCGGGTCTCGGTGAAATCGTCGGCGGTGAGGTGCGCGACGTGGAAGGTCTCGTGGGAGCGCTTGATGAGATGCGGGTCGATCTCGGGAGCCTCAAAGGGCGCGACCTCTTTGCCGTCGAACATGAGCTTGCCCTTCTTGTAGACCTCGAGAATATTGAAGTCGCGGAAGTTGTCGATGATAACGAAGTCGGCGAGGAAGCCGGGCGCGATGGCGCCGCGGTTGTTGAGCAGGAAGTAGCGGGCAGCATGATGGCTCGCGCACTTGACGGCGATGATGGGGTCCACGCCCGCGGCGATGGCCTTCTTGATGATGTAGTCGATGTGGCCCTTTTCCAGCAGATCGTTGGGGTGCTTGTCGTCCGTGCAGAACATACAGTAGGTGTAATACTGCGGCGTGAGCAGCGGCAGCAGCGCGTCAAGATTGTGCGCGGCGGTGCCCTCGCGGATCATGATGTACTGGCCGCGCTCGAGCTTGGCGAGCGCGTCGCCCATATCGGAGCACTCGTGGTCGGAGTAGACGCCGGCGGCAACGTAGGCGTTGAGGTCGTTGCCGGAAAGGCCGGGAGCGTGGCCGTCGATCTTCTTGTGATGCGCCTGCGCCGCGACGATCTTCTCGAGCACCTGCTCGTCGGCATTGGCGACGCCGACGTAGTTCATCATCTCGGCAAGGCCCTCGACGCGGTTGTGCTCGTAGAAGCTGTCGATGGCGCGGTAATCAAGGTTCGCACCGCTCTCGTCGAGCGGGGTGGCGGGCACGCAGCTCGGCAGCATGAAGCGCACGTCGAGCGGCAGGTCCTCGGTGGCCTGCAGCATATACTCGATACCGTCGGTGCCCATGACGTTGGCGATCTCGTGCGGGTCGGTGATAACGGTCGTGGTACCGTGCGGAAGAACGGCCTTGGCAAACTCCTTCGGGCTGACGAGCGAGCTTTCCAGATGGATGTGCGCGTCCACAAAGCCGGGCAGCACGAGCTTGCCGCTCATGTCGACCTCGACCTCGCCCTCGTAATGCTCGCCCATGCCGGCGATCAGGCCGGAGGCCACGGCGATATCGCCGCGGCTGAGCTGGTTGCAGAACACATTCACATAGGTCGCGTTCTTCAAAACGAGGTCGGCCTTCTGCCGTCCCGCCGCGACCTCTACCACATGGAGCTTTTTGTTGAGCTTGCGGTTGATCCTGCCCGCGTAGCTTTCCTTGTATGCCATCGCCATGATCCTCCTGTTCTCGCTTTATCATAATTTTTTCTAATGTTAGGCTTAAACACCCGTGATACCTGTTGCATGGAGTATACTACGATTTCCCGCGCTTGTCCATGCCTTTTTGTCGAAAAACGAAAGAAATTTGGGCAATGGGAAGAGACCGCACGGCAATTCTCGTGCCATGCGGTCCCTGATAAAAAACGCTCTTTTGTCAGCGCAGCTTCGCGCCCAGCTCGGCTTCGAGCAGCGCAAGGATGCTCTTCACATCCTCGTCGGCCTCCTCGCCGGTGAGGCTGCGGTCATCTGCGCGCAGCGTCAGGCTGAACGCGACGGACTTGCTGCCCGGCGCAACGCCGATGCCGCGGTAAATGTCGAACAGCTCGACCTTCTTCAAAAGGCCCTTCGCGCCGCGGCGGATGCAGTCCTCCAGCGCGCCGACGGTGACACTCTCGGCGCACACCACGGCGATGTCTCGCGTGACGGCGGGGAACTTCGGCAGCGGCCGGTAGACGGGGATGCCGCCGCGCACGGAGTAGAGCGCGTCAAAGCGCAGCTCGGCGGCGTAGATCTCCGCGTCCACGCCGTAGGTGGCCGCGACGAGCGGGTGGATCTGGCCGAACACACCCAGCTCGACATCGCCGGCATAGACCTTCGCGCAGCGGCCGGGGTGATAGGAGGCGTTGTCCGTGCAGGCCTCAAAGCGGACGTCCTTGATGCGGCAGGCGCGGAGAATGGCCTCAATGCCGCCCTTGAGCGTGAAGAAGTCCATCCCGTCGCCGTAAGCGCCGAGGGAGAGGATCTTCGGCTCGTCGGCCAGACCGTCCTCGCGGGGCAGGTAGATCTTGCCCAGCTCGTAGAGGCGCACGGCCTTGTTGCGGTAGTTGTAGTTGCGGGTGATGATCTCCAGCATGGAGGGGAGGATGGTCGTGCGCATGATGGAGGTGTCCTCGCCCAGCGGGTTGAGGATCTTCAGGCTCTTACGCAGCGGGGCGTCCTTCGGCATACGGATCTTATCGTAGTACGACGGGCTGATGAAGGAGTAGGTGATGATCTCGTCGTAGCCGAGCGTGCGGCAGGTCTCGCCGAGCGCGCGGTCAAAGAGCTGCTGCTCGCTGAAGCCGCCGCGCGTCGTCTCGCCGCGCATGAGCGTGCAGGGAATGTTGTTGTAGCCGTAGAAGCGGGCGACCTCCTCGGCAATGTCGCTGTAGTGCTCCACATCGCCGCGCCAACTCGGCACAAGAATGTCGTCGCCGTCGAGCGTAAAGCCGAGAGAGAGAAGGATCTCGCGCATCAGGCTCTCGGGCAGATCGGTGCCGAGCAGCGCGTTGATCTTCTCCGGCTCGAGCTTCACGACCGTGGGGGCCTTGTCCTTGGCGATGACGTCCATCACGCCGTCCACGACCTCGCCGCAGCCGAGCAGCTCGACCAGCTCGCAGGCACGCTGCACAGCCTTCATGGTGTTCATCGGGTCAAGACCCTTTTCGTAGCGCGCGGAGGCGTCGGTACGCATCCCGAGGGCCGCCGCCGTGCGGCGGACGGATACGCCGTTGAAGTTCGCGCTCTCAAAGAGGACCATCGCCGTATCGCCGACGATCTCGCTGTTCGCGCCGCCCATCACGCCCGCGACGCACACGGGCTTGTGCTCGTCGCAGATGCAGAGCATATTCGGCGTGAGCTTGCGGTCGTTGCCGTCGAGGGTCTGAATGACCTCGCCCTCACGCGCGGTGCGGACGACGATCCTGCCGCCGTCCACGCAGGAGAAGTCGAAGGCGTGCATCGGCTGGCCGTACTCGAGCATGACGTAGTTCGTAATGTCCACGATGTTGTTGATCGGGCGCACGCCGGAGTTGCGCAGCCGCTCGCGCATCCACTTCGGAGAAGGCGCGATCTTGACGTTCTTCACCATGCGCGCGGTGTAGCGCGGGCAAAGCTCGCCGTCCTCGATCTCGATGTCGACCAGCTCCGCGACGCTGCCGCCGCAGCCCTTGACCTCGGGTGTGTGCAGCTTGAGAGGGCGGTGGAAGGTCGCGCTTGCCTCGCGGGCAAGGCCAATGACGGAAAGGCAGTCGGGACGGTTGGGCGTGATCTCGAACTCGACCACGCTGTCGTCATAGCCGATGACCTTCGCGATGTCGTCGCCGGGCTTCACATCGTCCTCACGCAGGACGAAAATGCCGTCGGCGATGCAGTGCGGGAACTCGCGCTGCTCGGCGTGCAGGTCGGCAAGTGTGCAGATGGAGTCGGACTTGGTGTTGTAGGCCACCAGATCGCCCTCGTGCAGGTTGGAGCAGACGGTGTCGGGACAGGCGGTCGTGCCGCCGAGGTCGAGACAGGTATGGAATGTGCCGTCGCCCTGCGGCGCGCACTCGAGCACCTTCGCCGCCGCGACCGGTCCGAACACCTTGTCACCGGGCTTGATGTCGGCGGGGATGGAGGGCTTGGCGGGGTCGATGGGATGATAGTCGTTCAGAAGCGCCGCGGGCGTGATGACCGCGTAGGGGAAGTCGTGCTCGACGGTCAGGCCCAGCTCCTTGAGCGAGCAGAGCATACCGTTGGACGGCACGCCGCGCAGCTTGCCCTTTTCGATCTTCACGCCGCCGGGCAGCACGGACTTGTGCAGCGCCGCGGGCACCAGATCGCCGACGTGGATGTTCCACGCGCCGGTGACGATCTGCACCGGCTCCTCCCTGCCGACGTCGAGCTGGCAGACCCACATATGGTCGCTGTCGGGGTGCTTTTCCATGGAGAGGATCTTGCCCGCGACCACGTTTTTGAGGCTCTCGTCCAGACGCTCGATGGTCTCGACCTTGGAGCCGGAGAGCGTCATTTCGTCGTTGAACTGCTTGTCGGTGATGTCGTGGAGGTCAACAAATTCGTTGAGCCAATTTCTGCTTAAATTCATTTTCTTCGCTCTCCTTTCTCAGAACTGCTCCAGGAACCGGACGTCGTTTTCGAAGATCAGACGCAGGTCGCCGATCTTGAAGTGGCCAAGCGCCAGACGCTCCAGGCCCATGCCGAACGCCCAGCCGGAATACACGTTGGAGTCGATGCCGCAGCCCTCGAGCACCTTGGGATGCACCATGCCCGCGCCGAGGACCTCGATCCAGCCCTCGCCCTTGCAGGTCGGGCAGCCCGCGCCGTGGCACTTGTGGCACTGGATGTCCATCTCGCAGCTCGGCTCGGTGAACGGGAAATGGTGCGGGCGGAAGCGCGTGACCGTGCCCTTGCCGTACAGCTCCTCCATGACGGCGTTGAGCGTACCCTTGAGGTCCGCCATCGTCACTCCCTTGTCGATGACCATGCCCTCGATCTGGTGGAACATGGGGGAATGGGTGGCGTCCACCTCGTCCTTGCGGTACACGCGGCCCGGAGCGAGAATACGGATGGGCAGAGAGCGCGTCTCCATCGCGTGGATCTGCATGGGAGAGGTCTGCGTGCGCAGCAGGATGGAGCTGTCCTCGGTGAAGTAGAACGTGTCCGTCCACTCGCGGGCGGGGTGTCCCTCGAGGCAGTTGAGCTTGGTGAAGTTGTAGTCGGCGGTCTCGACCTCGCGGTCCTCGAGAATTTCAAAGCCCATGCCGACGAAGATGTCCTTGATCTCGTCGAGCACCTGATACATCGGGTGCTTCTTGCCGATCTTCACGGCCTTGCCGGGGATGGTAACATCCACCGCCTCGGCCTTGAGCTTCATCTCCAGCGCTTTTGCGGCCAGCTCCTTCGCGCGCGTCTCCACGCTCTCCTCGAGCTTGGCGCGCACCTCGTTGGCAAGCTGGCCGATGACCGGGCGCTCCTCCGCGCTGAGCTTGCCCATCTGCTTGAGGACAGCGGTCAGCTCGCCCTTCTTGCCGAGGTACTGCACGCGCAGCGCCTCAAGGTCCTCCGCCTTCTCCGCGCCGCCAATGGCCTCAAGGGCTTTGGCGCGGATGGCTTCCAATTCCTGTTTCATATCATTTCTCCTTCTCTGTCGAAAGTTCCGAACGATGGCGGGAGGCAAAAAAGGAGCGCCCCCTCGTCCGCATGGGACGAAAGAGCTCTTCCGTGGTACCACCCAAATTCGCGCAGACGGTCTGCGCGCACTCGCGACCCTTTAACGGCGGTCAGTCGTCCGCGCCTTTCCTCGCGGCCGCTCCCGGGCGAACCAAGCGACACTCCACAGACCGGCTTCCAGCCGCCGACCGGTCCTCTCTGCGCGAAGCAAGCTCGCTATTTTCCCGTTCTCTGCGTTTCTCTGACAGTTATTTATAGCACACGACGCGCAAAGTTTCAAGTGCTTTCGCACTTTTTCTTCACAGCTTTGTCCGAAATGTTTGCATTCCCGCGCGAAATGGCTTATAATGCACCATGCTTTACCTCATTTTTTCGGAAGAAGGTGGAAAGAAAAGAATGACTCCCTTTATGGAATGGAATCTGAACTGCCTGCGCGCCATCGCCGAGCTGCGCACTCCGCTGCTCGACACGCTCATGCAGGGCGTGACGGAGCTCGGCGGCGAGACGCTGTTCATGCTCTTTATGCTGGTGGTCTTCTGGTGCGTGGACAAAAACAAGGGCTATTTTCTCATGCTCCTGTGCTTCACCGGCACGGCGGTCAACCAGATGCTGAAGATCACGTTCTGCATCCCGCGGCCCTGGGTGCTCGACCCCTCGTTCGAGATCGTCGAGTCCGCCCGCGCGGGCGCGACGGGCTTCTCCTTCCCCTCGGGCCACACGCAGAACGCCGTCGCCGCCTACGGCGGGATGTTCTGCATCACGAAAAAGCTCTGGGTGCGCGTGGTGTGCATGGCGCTGGCGCTGCTCATTCCCTTTTCGCGGCTGTATCTCGGCGTTCACACGCCGCTCGACGTCGGCGTATCATTCCTGATCGGCTGGCTGCTGGTGCTGGCGTTCTATCCTCTGCTCGAGGAGATCGGCCACCGCGGCGAGGTGCTCGAGCGCATCTGGCTCATCCTGCTCGTACCGGCGGCGCTGTTCCTGCTTTATGCGCTTCGTGTCCGCGCGGGCGCGAGCGGCGACGCGGCCAATTTTGACCACGCGGTCAAAACGGCGTGGACGATGCTCGGTCTTGTGCTCGGCGCGATCGTTTCGGTGTTTGCCGATCGGCACTACACGCGCTTTGAAACGCAGGCCGTGTGGTGGGCGCAGATCCTCAAGGTCGTGCTCGGCCTTGCGCTGACGCTGGCCGTGCGCGTGGCCCTCAAGGCGCCGCTGACGGCGGCCTTTGGCGCGAACAGCGTCGGCGACGGCATCCGTTATTTCGCCGTGGTGCTCATGGCGGGCACGCTCTGGCCGATGACCTTCGGCTGGTTCAGCCTGATGGGTCGAAAAAAGTGATTTACAGCCGAAGTAAGACGTGCTATACTTTACCCTGCAAGAAAGAAGAAAGGAGACTTTTTTCGTGAAAAAGCGGCTCTACCGTTCCAAAACGGATAAAAAGCTCTGCGGCGTCTGCGCCGGCGTGGCGGATTATTTCGGCATCGACCCCACCATCGTGCGCGTGATCTGGGCGCTGCTGGCGTTCTTTTACGGCACGAGCATCCTGCTCTATGTCATCATGGCCCTTGTCGTGCCGGAGCAGCCGGCCGGTGGCGGCGTGATCGACGTGGACAGCGAGGTCCGCGAGCCGAGCGAGAAGAAGGAAAAATACAAGGGTCCCGAGATCGACTGAACGGGACGCCTCAAAATACCGGCCGCCGAGGCGGCTATTACAGGAAGAAACAGGAAGGAAGAACCACTATGATGACCTATCCCATGCACGTTGCGGGCCTCGTCCGCGATCTCCCCATCTGCAAGGTGACGGAGGACTTCTACATCGGCGCCTTCATCATGTTCGGCGACGCCGAGCTGACTGTCGCCTGCGCCCGCGACCTCCTCAAGCTGGCGGAGGAGCTGGACTACGACTATCTGCTCACCGCCGAGGCCAAGTCCATTCCCCTCATTCACGAGATGGCGCGTCAGAGCGGCGCGGAGAAGTATTTCATCGCGCGTAAGGGCCCCAAGGTCTATATGCCCGACCCCATCTCCGTGGAGGATCGCTCCATCACCACGCTCGGCGTGCAGCAGCTCTTCCTCGGCCGCGACGACGCCGACCTCATCAACGGTAAGAAAATTCTGATCGTGGACGACGTCATCTCCACCGGCGGCAGCCTGCACGCGATGGAGACGCTGGTCGCCAAGGCGGGCGGCACGGTCGCCGGCCGCATGGCCGTCCTCGCCGAGGGCGACGCCAAGAACCGCGACGACATCAAGTTCCTCGCGCCGCTGCCGACCTTCAAGGCCGACGGCAGCGTCCGCTGAGCGCACAGCCAAACAGAGCAGGAGCGCCGCTCGAATGAGCGGCGCTCCTTTTATTTACCGTATTGCTCTCCGGCAGGCTTTGCCGCAGCTCAGATGCCGCAGCCGTTCCCGCCGCCCTCGGCCAGCAGGTCGGCGAGCGAAACGCTGTCGAGATAGTCGTTGATGAGCGTGTCGAGCTTCTCCCAGACGGGCAGCGAGAGGCACTTGTCCGCGCGCGGGCAGGTGTTCTCCCCCTCCAGACAGGAAACGGGCGCAAGCGAGCCCTCCGTCAGCCGGACGATCTCGCCGACCGAATAATCCTTCAGCTCCCGGCTGAGGCGGTAGCCGCCGCCCTTGCCGCGCTGCCCCTCGACCAGTCCCGCGCGCGCGAGCACGGCGATGATGCTCTCTAAATATTTTTCGGAAATGCCCTGCCGCTGCGCGATCACCGGCAGCGGCATACACTCTCCCGGCTCGCCCTGCGCCAGCTCCAGCATGACGCGCAGCGCGTAGCGGCCCTTGGTGGAAATGAGCATAGCAAGACTTCCTTTCCTCTCACGGTTTCTTTGCTACCGTTATAGCACAAATGCCGCCGCTGCGTCAAGCGCGGGATAAAATCCGCACTTGCCCTTGCGCCGCTTTTCGGTTATACTGAAAAAAATATGTCAAACGCAAGGAGGTCCCCGCCATGGGTATCTTTTCCAAGGGTAAGCCCGCCAGGTCCGAGGCGCCCGAATTCATCGAGGTCGGTCAGATCGTCAACACGCACGGCGTGAAGGGCGACGTGAAGGTGCAGCCGTGGGACGTGACGCCCGCGCAGCTCGCCGGCTTCAAGGCCCTCTATATGGACGGCACGCAGTTCCGCCCCATCGACCGCCGCATACAGGGCGACATGGTGCTCATGCACTTCCCCGGCTGGGACGATATGACCGCCGCAGAAACGCTGAAAACCAAGATCCTCTCCATCAAGCGCAGCGAGGTGCAGCTCAAAAAGGGCGAATTTCTCGATGCCGAGCTCATCGGGATGCAGGTCTATGAGGACTTCATCCACCGCTATGTCGGCACCGTCGAGGAGGTCCTCACCTACCCCGCGCACAAGCTCTACAAGGTCCGCGGACCGGAGAAGTGCTACCTGATCCCCGCCGTGCAGGATATTTTCATTGTGGACATCGACGCGGAAAAGCGCGAAATATATGTCAAGATGATCGAGGGGTTGGAAACCAATGCGGATTGACATTCTCACCCTCTTTCCCGACGCGGTGGACGCGATGATGCACGCAAGCATCCTCGGCCGCGCGCAGGAGCGGGGCTATATCACCATCAGGACCCACCAGATCCGAAACTTCACCACGAATAAGCAGATGCAGGTGGACGATTATCCCTACGGCGGTGGACGCGGCGCGGTGATGCAGGCCGATCCCCTCTACCGCTGCTGGGCGCACGTCTGTGAGGAGGCCGGCTCAAGAGGCCATACCATCTATCTCTCCCCCTGCGGGCGCACCTTCACGCAGAGCGTCGCGCGCGAGCTGAAGGAGACCTATGACCACCTCATTCTCGTTTGCGGACACTACGAGGGCATCGACCAGCGCTTCATCGACGAGTGCGTGGACGAGGAGATCAGCATGGGCGATTTCGTCGTCACCGGCGGTGAGATCCCCGCGATGGCGCTCGCGGACGCCGTGTGCCGCATGGTGCCGGGCGTATTGCCGGACGAGGAGTGCTTCACGGAGGAATCGCACTGGAACGGTCTTTTGGAGTATCCCCAGTATTCCCGCCCCGACGAGTGGCATGGGCGCAGGGTGCCGGACGTGCTGCTCTCCGGCCACCACGGCAACGTGGAGAAGTGGCGGCGCAAGCAGAGCTACATCCGCACGATGTTGCGCCGTCCCGACCTGTGGGCGCAGTTTGACGAGAGCGTGTGCAAAACCAAGGGCGAGCGCCGGCTGCTCGCCGAGGCCAAGGCCGAGGCGGAGGCGCTGCGTACCGGCGCGGAGCCTTCACCTGCCGATGATCAATGACCGAAGCGGCGTCCCTGTCTGCGGCAGGGACGCCGTTTTCTTTGCCGCGCTTTTCCTCGGAGGGGCGCGAAATTTGTCGAGCACTTTTTCGTCAGGTCGTCCACATTTTTGTTGAAATCCGAAAGATTTTGTGCTATTTTAGACAACAGAGAAAATTGTGTTCAAAAACACATCGGGGGAGGCAATCAAAACTGCATGGAGCGGCGAAGATCGGTTTTGTTGGCAGACGCCAACGAGGAGTTCCGCACGATGCTGCGGGACGCAATGGAAGAGATCGGCTTATTCACGGTCGAGCTTGCCTGCAATGGGCATGAGGTTTTGGAAAGGATACACGCGCACGAGCCGGAGCTGCTCGTTCTGGACCCGGCGCTGCCGGGCACGGACGGCATCCGCGTCCTGCGCCAGCTGCGGCGCGAGGGCTGCGCGAGCGAGATATTTCTCATCTCCGCCTTCGTGTCCGATCATATGCTGGCGGAGGCGACGGAGCTGCGGGTCGATTATTTTCTGCCCAAGCCCTTTGCCTTCGAGGCGCTGTTTGACCGAATGCGCGGCGCAGCGGCGCAGAGCGCGCGCAGCGCTCTGCACCCGCCTTCCCTGCTTGTGACCTCCATCCTGCATGAGCTTGGGATGTCGCCCGGCCTCAAGGGCTACGGCTATATTCACGACGCCGCGCTGCTTGCGCTGGACGATCCCTCTCTGCTGCACGCCGTCACCAAGGTCATCTATCCCTGTGTCGCGCGTCGGAACGGCACGACCGCCTTCTGCGTGGAGCGCGCCATTCGTCATGCCATCGAGATCACCTGGGAGCGCGGCAGCCGCGACGTCTGGGATCGGTATTTCGGTCACCTGTGCGCAGACGGCGGAAAGCCCGCCAACGGGATGTTCCTTGCCGAGCTTGTGGAAGCTCTGAAATACGAAAAGCTGGGCTGAGCGCAATGTGCTCAGCCCTTTTTTTCAAATTCCGCGGCGACGTCCGCCAGCAGGTCGCAGATATGTAGGTGCTGCGGGCAGACCTTTTCGCATTTGCCGCAGCGGATGCAGTCGGAGGCCCTGCCGCCGTTCTTGGTGTAGACCTCGCTATAATAGTAGTCCGCGTTCCAGTCGCGGTGGATCTGCTTGGCGTTCATCACCGCGAAGAGGTCGGGGATCGAGATGTGCTGCGGGCAGCCGGCCGTGCAGTAGCGGCAGGCCGTGCAGGGGATGAGGCTCTTGCTGCGGAAGATCTCCTGCACCCTTTTGACCGCGGCAAGTTCCGTCTCGTCGAGCGGTTTGAAGTCGCGCATGAAAGCAATGTTGTCCTCCACCTGCTGCAGGTCGCTCATGCCGGAGAGCACCATCCTAATGCCCGGGAAGCCCGCCGCGAAGCGGATGGCGTAGCTCGCGCTGCTGCCGCCGTGCAGGGCGTCCAGCACCGCTGCGGCGTCCTCCGGCAGATCGGCGAGATTGCCGCCCTTGACCGGCTCCATCACGATGACCGGCTTGCCGTGCTTCCGGCAGACCTCGTAGCACCTGCGGCTCTGCACGGCGGGATCGTCGTAGTCCACATAGTTGAACTGCAGCTGCACGGCCTCGAGCTGCGGGTATTCGGTCAGGATGCGGTCGAGCATCTCCGCGCTGTCGTGGAACGAGATGCCGACATGGCGCACCTTGCCCTCGGCCTTGAGCGCGAACGCCGTTTCATAGGCGCGGCAGGCCTTGAAATGCTCAAAATTTTTCATGCTCTGCGCGTGCATCAGATAGAAGTCGAAATCGTCCACACCGCAGGCGGCGAGCTGGCTTTCAAAAAAGGGGCGGATGTCCGCCTCCGTTTTGAAAAAGTTCGCCGTCAGCTTGTTGGTCAGAACATAGTCCTCACGCGGATAGCGGCTCGTCAGGCAGGCCTTCAGCGCCGTTTCGCTCCTCCCGTCCAGATAGCCGTGGGCGGTGTCAAAATAGTTGAAGCCGGCTGCCAGAAAGGCGTCCACCATCTGCTGCGTCTGCGCGAGGTCGACCTCCTCTCCCTGCATCGGCAGGCGCATAAAGCCAAAGCCAAGATTCTTTTTGATCTTTTCCATATCCGCTTCTCCTCTCGTTTCCCCTCCGACGTCGGTCCGTTGTTTTTTATGATAGCATAACTCGCGCCGCCGGAAAATACCCTTTTCTCGTTTTTTAACAAAACTTACCTCCTTTCGCTTTGCATACCGACAAAAAATCCGGCAAAGCTATGTTTGCGATACCCAAAAGCAACAAACCCAACCAAACATTCAAACAAAAGGAGAAAATCATTATGTCCAGCAAGAATACCAACAAGCTCAACGTTCCCGAGGCCCGCGCGGCCATGAACAAGTTCAAGATGGAAGCCGCCAGCGAGGTCGGCGTCAACCTCAAGCAGGGCTACAACGGCGACCTGACCTCCCGCGAGGCCGGTTCCGTCGGCGGCCAGATGGTCAAGAAGATGATCGAGAGCTACGAGAAGAGCCTGTAAGCTCCTCTTATGGCAAAGAAGGAAGTCCGCCGCGGCGGACTTCCTTCTTATTTCCTTAAAACTTAAAACCATTTCTTGCGCTTGAAGTAACGGATCAGCACGGCGACGATGACCACCGCCAGCACGATGACCACAGGATAGCCGTACTCCCAGCTCAGCTCCGGCATATCGAAGTTCATGCCGTACCAGCCGACGATGAGCGAGAGCGGCAGGAAGATCGTCGTCACGATGGTCAAAAGCTGCATGACGCGGTTCTGCGCGATGTCCACCTGCGACTGGTACTCGCCGCTCACCTGCATGGCGTATTCGCGCAGGCGCTCCGTCTCATTTTTCAGCGCCTCCACGCGGCGCAGAAAATAATTCATGCGTCGGGTAGAGCGCTTGTCAAAGAGGTCGTCTGCCTCCTCCAGCAGCGACGCGCCGAAATCGGCGAGCTGAGCGTAGAAGCGGTCCGCGCGGCTGACCTCCTTGCGGATGGCGCTCATGCGGTGGATGAAGCGATCCGTGTTGTCGGCCAGAACCTCCTGCTCCAGATTCGTGATGCGCTCCTCAAGCTGCTCGAGCGCCGCAAGATCGTCCCGCACCAGCGTGAGCAGCAGGTCGGCGAGAAAATTGTCCGCCCCGTCGGCATTATGCGGACGCATGGCGCGGATGGCGTCGAGGCAGTTCGCGACCACACGGTCGTGATCGACGATGAGCACATTTCCCTGCGACCACGAAAACGTGAAGCGGCGGGCGGCCTGACTGCCCCGCGCCGGGATGCGGATATGGCCGGTGATGCCGTTCTGATCGGTCAGGAGCGCGCACAACTGCGAGCCGTACACGCTGTCGGAGGTGAGCGGCGGCGTCAGCGCAGCCGGCAGGGCGACCTCACCGACCTCCTCCGGCTCCAGTATGGCGAGCACTTTTTCCCATTTTTCCGGCGCTTTTTCGCCCAGCGGGCAAAGTCCGTCGTGAAACTCATAAAACTGCATAACGCGGCCTCCTATCATAATGCCTATGATAGCAGGGCCACGCTGCCGCGTCAAGTGATTTGCTTTTCCCTCAGCCGCCGAGGTATGCCTTGCGCACCGCGTCACTGGCCATCAGCTCCGCACCGGTGCCGGTGAGCGAGATCTTGCCGGTCTCGAGCACATAGGCGCGGTCGGCGACGGAAAGCGCCGCCTGCGCGTTCTGCTCCACGAGCAGGATGGTCGTACCCGCGGCGTGCAGCTCGCGGATGATGTCGAAGATCTGCTCGACCAGAATGGGCGCGAGGCCCATGGACGGCTCGTCGAGCATGAGTAGCTTGGGCTTGCTCATGAGCGCGCGGCCCATCGCGAGCATCTGCTGCTCGCCGCCGGAGAGCGTGCCGGCGATCTGACGGCGGCGCTCCTTCAGGCGCGGGAAGCGCTCGTAAACGTCCGCGATGCCCGGCTCGATGGTGGAATTAGGCTGCGTGTACGCACCCATCTGCAGATTCTCCTCCACGGTCATCTGCTGGAAGATGTGACGTCCCTCGGGAACCTGCGCCAGACCGTGCTCAACGATCTTGTGCGGCGCGACGCCCTTGAGGTCATGGCCCTCAAAGAGGACGCTGCCCATCTTGGGGTGCAGCAGGCCGGAGATCGTGTTCAGAATGGTGGATTTACCCGCGCCGTTCGCGCCGATGAGCGTGACGACCTCGCCCTCGTTGACCTCAAAGGAAACGCCCTTGACGGCGTGGATGCTGCCGTAGTACACATGGATATCATCAACTTTTAAGATCTGCGCCATCGTTACGCCTCCTTCTTCTTGCCGAGGTATGCTTCGATGACCTCGGGATTGTTCTGGATATCGTCGGGCGAGCCCTTGGCGATGATGCGCCCGAAGTTCAGCACGGCGATGCCCTCGCAGATATTCATGACGAGGTTCATATCGTGCTCGATGAGCAGCACCGCGATCTTGAAGGTATCGCGGATGGAGCGGATGTTCTCCATCAGCTCCGCCGTCTCGCTGGGGTTCATGCCCGCCGCCGGCTCGTCGAGCAGCAGCAGGCAGGGATTCGTCGCCAGCGCGCGGAGGATCTCCAAACGGCGCTGCGCGCCGTAGGGCAGACTTCCGGCCTTGGCGTCGGCGAACTCCTCCATGTGGAAGATGGAGAGCAGCTCCATCGCGCGCTCGTGGACCACGCGCTCCTCGCGCCAGAAGCGCGGCAGGCGGAGGATGCCCTCGGCCATGTTGTAGTGCATCTGGGTGTCCATGGCGGTGGTGATGTTCTCCTCCACCGAGAGGTTCTGGAACAGGCGGATGTTCTGGAAGGTACGCGCGATGCCCGCGCGGTTGATCTGCGCGGTGTTGAGACCGTGAATGTCCCTGCCGTTGAGGAGGATGGTGCCGTGCGTGGGCTGATAGACCTTCGTGAGCAGGTTGAAGATGGTCGTCTTGCCCGCGCCGTTGGGGCCGATGAGGCCCGCGATCTCCGTGCGGCCGATGGTGATGTTGAAGCTGTCGACCGCCTTCAGGCCGCCGAAGGTAATGCCGAGGTCGATGCACTCGAGGACGGGAGACTTGTCCGCGTCGCGCTCCGGCAGCAGCGCCGGCTCACGGGTAACGGGAACGAGCTTTGTTTTCTGCGTCATAGTCAAACCTCCTTTTCTTCGGCGCTGTGCCGGCGCGGGAGCAGCTTTGCGAAAAATGCCTTGAACCGGGGATTGTTGGTCGCGAGCATCACGAAGATGAGCACGATGGCGTAGACCAGCATACGGTAATCTGCGAACTGGCGCAGTGCCTCGGGCAGGATGGTCAGCGCGGCGGCGGAGAGGAGGCTGCCCCAGATGTTGCCAAGCCCGCCGAGCACCACGAACACCAGCACAAGGATGGAGGTGTTGAAGTTGAACTTGACCGACTGGAGCGAGGAGTAATTCAGACCGTAGAGCGCGCCGGCCGCGCCGGCGAGGGCGGCAGAGGTGACGAAGGCCATGAGCTTATACTTCGTGAGGTTCAATCCGACGGACTGCGCGGCGATGGGGTTGTCGCGAATGGCCATGATGGCGCGGCCCGCGCGGGAGCGCGTGAGATTGAGCACGATGATGAGCGTCACCATCACAAGGATGAAGCCCGCGGTGAGACCCGCGATGGTCTTGGTGCCGGTCGCGCCCTGCGCGCCCTTGATGATGGCGTAGCCCGTGGCGTCGAGGCCGAGATCGTCGATCGTCTTGGTGCCGGAAACATTGAAGAGGATGTGCAGGCCCGAGGCGTCATAGCCGACGAGCAGGCAGTTGATGAGATCCGCGATGATCTCGCCAAAGGCGAGCGTCACGATGGCGAGGTAGTCGCCCTGGAGCCGCAGCACCGGCGTGCCGACGAGCAGGCCCACGATGGCGGCGAAGATCGCGCCGACGACCATGGCGATGGCAAGGCGCACCGGCGCGTTGGGGACCGCCGTGAGCAGGCTCTGCGAGACGATGACGCCGCTGAACGCGCCTACGCTCATAAAGCCCGCGTGGCCGAGGCTCAGCTCACCGAGGATGCCGACGGTCAGGTTCAGCGAGACCGCCATGGACATATAGCAGCAGATGGGTACGAGCAGACCGATCGTCTTGCGGTTGAGCATCCCGCCGTTCTGCAAAACGGTCACGACGATGAAGACGGCGATCACGCCGAGGTAGGTCGCGAAGTCGACCTTGGTGGTCTTTTTCAAGGACTTGAATTTCGTTGTCAGCTTTGCCATAGTTGCCACCTCACACTTTCTCCGGCACATACTTGCCGAGGAGTCCCGCGGGCTTGACGAGCAGCACCACGATCAGCACCGCGAACACGATGGCGTTGGCGAGCGTCGTGGAGATGTACGCCTTGGCCAGCGCCTCGATGATACCGAGGAGCAGTCCGCCGAGGAACGCGCCGGGGATGGAGCCGATGCCGCCGAACACGGCGGCGGTGAACGCCTTGATGCCGGGCATGGAGCCGGTGGTCGGCATGAGCGACGTATTGAACGAGCAGAGCAGCACACCGGCGATGGCCGCGAGCGCGGAGCCGATGGCGAAGGTCGCGGAGATGGTCGCGTTGACGTTGATGCCCATGAGCTGCGCCGCCGCCTTATCCTCCGAGCAGGCACGCATGGCCTTGCCCATCTTGCTCTTGTTGACGAAGGTGGTCAGCGCGAGCATGATGACGACGCAGACCGCGATGGTCAGAAGCGAAATGTAGGAGATGGAGAGCCGTCCGTCTAAGAGGCTCGCCGTCCCCGTGACCACGGGGGTGTAGGACCGTGCAGCTGCCTTCCAGATGAGCAGCGCGGAGTTTTGCAGGAAGTAGCTCACGCCGATGGCGGTGATGAGCACCGCAAGGCTCGGCGCGTTTCTCAGCGGCTTATAGGCCAGCCGCTCAATGAAAATGCCGAGCACCGTACAGACGACGACTGCGAGCAGTACCGCGACGACATTCGGCAGGTGCAGATAGAACATCGCGCAGAAGGAGATATAGCCGCCGACCATGATGACGTCGCCGTGGGCGAAGTTCAGCATTTTGGCGATGCCGTAGACCATCGTGTAGCCGAGCGCGATGATGGCGTACACGCTGCCGAGGCTGATGCCGCTGATGAGATAGGATAAAAACTCCATACCAAAGAACACCTCTTTTTCCGAGCTTTTTTCTGTGGCAGAAACAAGGGCAAGCGACGCCCTCTTCCCTGCCTTTGTTTCCGCCATAGAACAGGGCTGTGGCCGTCGGGGCTTGCGCCCCCGACAGCCGGCCCCAAAGAGAGAGGAACGATTTTTTACTTCATGACATACTGGCCGTTTTCGATCACGGCGGCGAGAGGCGCCTTGGAAACCTCGCCCTCGGCATTCCATGTCATGGCCTTACCGGTCAGGCCGTCCACGCTGAGGCTGGTCATAACGCCGACGATTGCATCACAGATCTCGGGGGCGGTCATGTCGCCGGTGCAGCCTGCCTTCTCCAGCGCAGCCTTGACGATATAGACGGCATCGTAAGCGTCGGCAGCGAACTGGTTCGGCTCCACGCCGAACTCCTCGGTGTATGCCTTGACGAAGCTCTGGGTCGCCGCGTCCTCGGAGTTGGCGGAGAACGGAGTGAGGAGCATGACGCCCTCGGCGAGGGAGGTATCGAAGTTCTTCATGGTGAGGATGCCGTCCATGCCGTCCACGCCGAAGAAGGTGGGCGCATAGCTCATGGCCTTGGCCTGACTGAGGATGACGGAGGCAGGCTCATAATAGATGGGGAGGAACACGACATCCGCGCCGGCGTTCTTGGCGGCGGTGAGCTGCACGGAGAAGTCGGTGGCGGTCGCTAGGGTGAAGGTGGTCTCGGAGACGATCTCAAAGGCGCCCTTGGCTTCGGCTTCCTTCACGAAGGTGTCGCGGATACCCTGCGAGTAGGCGTCGTCGTTGCGGTAGATGATGGCAACCTTCGCGCCCGCCATGTTCTCGGCGATGTAGTCAGCCGCGCCGGTACCCTGGTTGGTGTCGGTGAAGCAGACCTGAAAGACATTGTCCTTATCGGCGGTGACATCGGGCGAGGACGCGGACGGGGTCAGCATGAAGGTGCGTTCGGTATTGGTGACCGCGGCGACCGCGATGGACGCGCCGGTGGTGGTGGGACCGACGAGGACCTGCATCCCTTTATCCATCATGTCGTTGTAGGCGTTGATGGCCTTTTCGCCGTCGCCCTCGTCATCCTGCTTGAGGAAGGTGAACTTGACGGCGGAATCGCTGGCGTTGATCTCCTCCACGGCAAGCTCCGCGCCGTTGACGACGGCCTGACCGTAAATGGCATAGCCGCCGGTCAGCGGACCGCAGGTGCCAAGCACGAAGGTCTGGGCCTCGGCGCCGGACTGGTCGCCGGAGCCGTCCGTGCTGGGGGTGTCGGGGGTGTCGGCTTTCTGGCCGCAGGCTGCCATGGTGAAGACCATAGCGGCTGCCATAAACATGGCTGCAAACTTCTTTTTCATCTTGTTTTCTCCTTTTCAATAAAAATTGTCTTTTCATTATTTATACAAAAAAGCGATCCCGCCTGCTTGGCGTGACCGCTTTGCTGTATCGAACTGCTTCAATACTTACGCTTGCGATTTCATGCCAAGTGCCGCGTGAGAAAGGATCAGACCCAGAATGGACAGGACCAATACGCGCAGGCCGAAAATGGGCAGGCAAATCAAAATGGACGCTGCGTAAACAGCGTCCATCACCTTGCTATTCATCCCATTGTTGGTGTTGGCGGCAGCGTAGGAGAAGGTGGCCTCTGCACAGTTGGCAGCGGCGGCACAAGAACCGTTATTCACTTTTGTATCAGCAAAACGGAACATTGTATTAGAACTCCTCATGTATCTGTCATATTTGATGGGGTTATTGTAGCGCGTAAATATCCATTCGTCAAGACGGCAAGATTGATAAAATATGCAGCGCGCCGAAAAGAGCTGTTGTCATATTGCACAATTCCCATCTCAAAAGCTCGACACATGGCACAAAGTCCCTCGTGCGAAGCCGCGCGAAATACGGCTTGCAAATGTCTGCAACATTTGATAGAATGCGGATAGCTCAGCTAAAGTCCGCGCTGCGGTAGCGGACTCCTATTATAAGAAAGGAAGATCACCATGATTTACACGACCGAAGTTCAGCATATGTGCCCGGTCGCCAAGGGCGCATACCACGGTCCCGCTCCCATTCCCGAAGAGGGCAAGTGGGTGCAGGCCAAGCAGCTCTCCGACATTTCCGGCTTTACCCACGGCATCGGCTGGTGCGCTCCCCAGCAGGGCGCGTGCAAGCTGACGCTCAACGTCAAGGAGGGCGTCATTCAAGAGGCGCTGGTCGAGACCATCGGCTGCTCCGGCATGACCCACTCCGCCGCGATGGCGTCCGAGATCCTCATCGGCAAGACCATTCTCGAAGCGCTCAACACCGACCTCGTGTGCGACGCCATCAACACCGCCATGCGCGAGCTGTTCCTGCAGATCGTCTACGGCCGCACCCAGTCCGCCTTCTCCGAGGACGGTCTCGCCGTCGGCGCGTCCCTCGAGGACCTTGGCAAGGGTCTGCGCAGCCAGATCGGCACGATGTTCGGCACTGTCGCCAAGGGCCCGCGCTACCTCGAAATGGCCGAGGGCTACTGCACCAGAATGGCGCTCAACGCGCAGGATGAGATCATCGGCTATGAGTTCGTCAACCTCGGCAAGATGATGGACTTCATCAAGAAGGGCGACGACGCCAACACCGCGCTCGAAAAGGCCAAGGGCCATTACGGTCAGTGGGACAGCGCGGCGAAGTACATCGACCCGCGTCAGGAATAAGGAAGGGAGGACGAAACAATGGCTCTGTTTGAAAATTACGAGAGAAGAATCGACAAGATCAACGGCGTCCTCGCGCAGTATGGCATCTCCTCCGTGGAGGAGTGCCGCGAGCTCTGCCAGTCCAAGGGCTTTGATCCCTATGAGATCGTCAAGGGCATCCAGCCCATCTGCTTTGAAAACGCCTGCTGGGCGTATACCGTGGGCGCGGCCATCGCGCTCAAGGCGGGCGTAAAGTCTGCCGCCGAGGCCGCCAAGATGATCGGCGTCGGCCTCCAGTCCTTCTGCATCGACGGCTCCGTCGCCGAGGACCGCAAGGTCGGTCTCGGTCACGGCAATCTCGGCGCGATGCTGCTCTCCGACGAGTCGAAGTGCTTTGCCTTCCTCGCCGGTCACGAGTCCTTCGCCGCCGCAGAGGGCGCCATCGGCATCGTCAAGAACGCCAACAAGGCCCGCAAGGAGCCTCTGCGCGTCATCCTCAACGGTCTCGGCAAGGACGCTGCTCAGATCATCAGCCGCATCAACGGCTTCACCTACGTTCAGACCCAGTTCGACTACTTCACCGGCAAGCTGAACGTCGTGCGTGAGATCCGTTACAGCGAGGGTGAGCGCGCGAACGTGCGCTGCTACGGCGCGGACGACGTGCGCGAGGGCGTGGCCATCATGCACGCCGAGGGCGTGGACGTTTCCATCACCGGCAACTCCACCAACCCGACCCGCTTCCAGCATCCCGTCGCCGGCACCTATAAGAAAGAGTGCATCGAGCAGGGCAAGAAGTATTTCTCCGTCGCCTCCGGCGGCGGCACGGGCCGCACCCTGCACCCCGACAACATGGCCGCCGGTCCCGCCAGCTACGGCATGACCGACACCATGGGCCGTATGCATTCCGACGCTCAGTTCGCCGGCTCCTCCTCCGTGCCCGCGCACGTGGAGATGATGGGCTTCCTCGGCATGGGCAACAACCCGATGGTCGGCGCGACCGTCGCGGTGGCTGTCGCGGTCGCCGAGAGCCTGAAGTAAAAATTTATAAAATGTAGAAGAACCTCCCTTTGTTTTTTGCAAAGGGAGGTTCCCTCATTCCGTGTCCCGCTCCTGTTTCTTAGGGGGATAGGGGTTTTTTTCATTCGTTCGTTCTAAAATATAATCTATACTGGTATGATAGAAATCAGCCAGTTTCACCAGCACATCGGTCGGAATATCCCTCTTGCCCATTTCGTAGTGCGAGTAGCAGACCTGCGAGCATTTCAGATACTCGGCAAGGTCTTTCTGATAAAGGTCGCTATCCTCCCGCAAATCGCGAATACGCCTATACATGTCCTATTCTCCTTTGAGTTGATTACAGAGAAAGTATAGACAAAACAATTTGTTATATTGACATATAAAACAAATTGTTCTATAGTTGTAGTGCCGTCTTACGGCAACAACAACATTTTTAGGAGGAATAAACCATGAAGTATCAGACAAACGGAGTAGCATGCATTTTCAAAGCCTATGCAATCATAAACCTTTGCGCGTCCGTCGTCATCGCTCTCGCATACGATTTTTATGGGCTCAATATCCTTTTCCTCGCATCCGCGCTCGTGGCAAGCATCGGTATCTACGCCATCGGCGAGGTAATCCAACTTCTTGATAACATCAAACAAAATACCGCCAAGGAGCTGGAGGACGGCACGATTGTCACCGCGGCTGATTCCATCGAAGAGAAAGCTCCCGAGCATAAGGGTGTTCCCTGCCCCAACTGCGGGGCGGATATTCTCGTCCCAGGACAAAAGGTCTGCTTCGACTGCGGGCAGGTTCTGAAATGGTGAGCAAATCGAAAGCTCCCCCCTCGCAGCAAAAGAGAGAGCCTTGTCGGCTCTCTCTTTTCGTTTCGCTATGTAGGCTTTATTTCTTGCTCAACTGCTCGTCGATGCTCTTCGCGCCGAGCTTGCCCGCACCCATGGCGAGGATAACGGTGGCCGCGCCGGTCACGGCGTCGCCGCCGGCGTAGACGCTCGCGTGAGAGGTCAGGCCCTCCTCGTTCACCACGATGCCGCCCTTGCGGTTGACCTCAAGGCCGGGCGTGGTATTCTTGATGAGCGGGTTCGGCGTGGTGCCGAGCGACATGATGACGCAGTCTACCGGCAGGTCGAAGTCGCTGCCGACCTTCTCGATCGGGCGGCGGCGGCCGGAGGCGTCCGGCTCGCCCAGCTCCATCTCCACGCAGGTCATGGAGGCGACGTAGCCGTTCTCGTTGCCGTTGATCTTGACGGGATTGGTGAGGGTCTTGAAGATGATGCCCTCCTCCTCGGCGTGCTCGACCTCCTCGTGACGGGCGGGCAGCTCCTCCATGCCGCGGCGGTAGACAATGTAGACGTCCGCGCCGAGACGCTTGGAGCAGCGGGCGGCGTCCATGGCGACGTTGCCGCCGCCGACAACGGCGACCTTCTTGCCCGCGAGCGGCATGATGGGCGTGTCGGAGCCGTCCTTATAGGCCTTCATCAGGTTGATGCGGGTCAGGAACTCGTTGGCGGAGTACACGCCGCAGAGGTTCTCGCCGGGGATGTGCATGAACATCGGCAGGCCCGCGCCGGAGCCGATGAACACGGCCTCGAAGCCGTACTGGCTCATCAGCTCGTCGATGGACACGACGCGGCCGATGACCATGTTCGTCTCGACCTTGACGCCGAGCGCCTTGAGGCCGTCGACCTCCTTCTGCACGATAGCCTTGGGCAGACGGAACTCGGGGATGCCGTAGACCAGCACGCCGCCGGCGAGGTGAAGCGCCTCGAACACGGTGACGTCATAGCCCTTCTTGGCGAGGTCGCCCGCGCAGGTCAGACCGCTGGGACCGGAGCCGATGACGGCGACCTTGTGGCCGTTGGAAACGGGCTTTGCGGGGGCCTCCTGCACGTTGGCGTTGTGCCAGTCGGCGACAAAGCGTTCGAGACGGCCGATGCCGACCGGCTCACCCTTGATGCCGCGGATGCACTTGCTCTCGCACTGCGTCTCCTGCGGGCAGACACGGCCGCAGACGGCGGGCAGAGAGGAGGTCTCGTGGATGACCTGATAGGCGCCCTCGTAGTCCTTCTCGGTGATCTTCTTGATGAACTCGGGGATCTTCACCTGCACGGGGCAGCCGGAGACGCAGGGATGATTCTTGCAGTTGAGGCAGCGGGCGGCTTCGTCGAGCGCCTGCTCCTCGGTGTAGCCGAGGGCGACCTCCAGGAAGTTTTTGTTGCGGACGTTGGGGTCCTGAGAGGGCATCTCGTTCTTTTTCAGACTCATATTCGGCATCTTACTGGACCTCCTTCTTGAACAGGTTGCAAACTTCTTCGTGCTTATGACGCTCCCAATCGAAGTACATCTTGCCGCGCTTGAGGCTCTCGTCCCAATCGACCTTGTGGCCGTCGAAGTCGGGGCCGTCCACGCAGGCGAACTTGGTCTCGCCGCCGACGGTAAGGCGGCAGCCGCCGCACATGCCGGTGCCGTCGACCATGATGGGGCTCATGGAAACGGTGGTGGGGATGCCGTAAGGCTCGGTCGTCTTGGAGACGAACTTCATCATGATGGCGGGGCCGATGGCGAAGATCTCGTCGTACTGGTTGCCCTCCTCGATGAGCTGCTTGAGCGCATCGGTAACAAGGCCCTTCTCGCCGTAGGAGCCGTCGTCGGTGACGAGCTTCATCACGTCGGAGGCGGACTTGAACTTATCCTCCAGGATCACAACGTCCTTGTTCTTGAAGCCGACGACCGCGTGGACCTCCGCGCCGCAGTCGTGGAACTTCTTGAGCACGGGATAGGCGATGGCGCAGCCGACGCCGCCGCCGACCACGCAGACCTTCTTCTTGCCCTCGGTCTCGGTCGGACGGCCGAGCGGGCCGACGAAGTCCTGAATGAACTCGCCCTGCTGCTTGTGGCTGAGCTTCTCGGTGGTCGCGCCGACGGTCTGCACGATGATGGTGACGGTGCCCTTCTCGCGGTCGTAGTCATGGATCGTGATGGGGATGCGTTCGCCGTTTTCATCGACGCGCAGGATGATGAACTGGCCGGGCTCGGCCTTCTTTGCCACCATCGGCGCCTCGATCTCATACAGGATGACGGTCGGCTTGAGCGCTTCTTTTCTGACGATGCGATACATAGCGTAACCTCTTTTCTCCAAAATAGCGTTATGGATATGAAATGATGGGTTGATTATACCATGAAGGATTCCTTGCGTCAATCGGATAGTTCAATATTTTCGATGCAAGTTATCCTGCATTTTTATGGTAGAATGGTGACACGACGGTTTTCCGTCTGCACGACGCCCTCCTCCTTGAGCTTCTTGAGCTCGCGCATCATGGCGCTGCGGTCGGCGCTGATGTACTCTGCCAGCGCGCTGAGGGAAAACGGCAGCGTGATGGTGTCCGACTTCTCCCGCCGCGCAAGCTGCTCGAAGTAGCACAGCAGCTTTTCGCGGATGGAGCGGCGCGAGAGCACCTCCACCCGCTCGCTCAGGCGCAGCGTCTTGGTCGAGAGCAGGCGGAACAGGTTCTGCACCAGAATGCTGTGGTGCAGGCAGGCGTTTTCGCAGCGCTTGGTGATCTGATCATAGTCGAGATAGAGCACGCGGCAGTCCCGCCGGCACTCCAAAAAAATCGAGTCGCCGCCCGCGCCGGAGAACGCCAGCACCTCGCCGAACACACCGCCCTCCTCAAGCGTTTCGAGGATGGTGCGGTTGCCGTCGGCATCCAGCCGGACGAGGTCCGCGCTGCCGGAGAGCAGCACGCCCACGGCGTTCTGTTCCCCGTCGAACTCGCTGATGAGCGCGCCGGCCTCATAGCCCGCCTCGCGCGCGCCGAAGCATTGGAACATCCGCGCGCACTCCTCGTTCGTGATGCCCTCAAAGAGCTGTGAGCGCACCGTCTGCATCGTATCTCTCCCCGCCTTCCCGCCGTGCCGTTTGTACGGTCTCTTTAACTTTTTTATTGTAACCTGTCGCGCGCAAAAAGTAAATCACTATTTTTCTATGCCTGCTATAAAAGGAAAAGCGCCCTTACTCGGGCGCTTTTTCCGGATGCTTTTCGTAATATTTCCGCGCGTAGTCGTAAAAGACCTGCGCGATGGGCGAGAGGATGCTGTTTTTGTGCTTGACGATGTAGAGCTTGCGCCGGAGCTCCTCTTCCTCAAAGGGGAAGGCGAGCACCTTTTCAAACTGCACATAATCGCGCGCGGCGGAGAGGGAGATCAATCCGATGCCAAGCCCCTCGCCCACCATCTGCTTCACGCTCTCGCTCGAGCGGACCTCGATGGCCGTGCGCAGCTGCGCGATGTCAATGCCCATGCGCTCTAAAATTTCCCTGCCGGCCTGATAGGTGCCGCTGGATTTCTCGCGGCTGATGAAGGTCTCGCTCAGCAAAAGCTCCTTCGGGAGATGCCTGCCGGCATAGGCGCGGAATTTTTCCGTGTTCGGGGTGATGACCGCCATGCAGTCGCCGGCAAACTCCTGCGAAATGCACTTGTGGTTCTCCACCCGCGTGCCGCTGAAGCCGATCTCCACGGCGCGCGTCGCGACCATCTCGATGACCTTGGGGCTGTCCTCCATCTGGATGTTGAAGGCAATGTCGGGATATTTCTCGTGGAAATTCTGCAAAAGGTGCGGCAGATAATACTGGCTCGGCACCGTGGAGGCCGCGAGCGTGATGGTGCCGCGCATCTCCTGCGAAAAGCTCTTGAGCGCCGCGGCGGCGTTCTCGCGCACCTGCAGGATCTCCTTGGCATAGCGGTAGAGGAGCTTGCCCGCGTCGGAGGGGTAGGTCTCCTTCGTCGTGCGCACGACGAGCTTGATGCCGAGCTTACGCTCGAGCGCGGAGATGTGGGAGGAGATGGTCGGCTGCGTCAGGTGCAGCAGCTCGGCCGCGCGGGAAAAGCTGCAGTTTTCGACCACATAGACGAACGCCTCCAGCTCCTTGATGTCCATATCAATGTCCATTCCCCCGGCCTCCCTTCGCGCCTCTGTCAACAAAATCACAGTTTACAGTATATCCGTTTCCCGCCTGTTTGTCCAGTTCTTTTTCCCGCAAATTTGCCCTTGCGCGCACACGCCGATGTGGTATACTGAGAGAAAGAGATCAACCGCTCAGGGAGGCCGCCATGGACAAGACCTTTGTCCCCATCCGCACGGACGTCGTGCTGCGGAATGAGACCGCACAGCTCTATCGCAGCTATCAGGATTTTCTGCAATTTGAACATCTCTACAGCTCTGCCGTGCGCGAGATCCAGACGCGGCTGGAGGTGCTGAACGAGGAGTTCAGCGTCCGCTACGACCACAACCCCATCCACCACGTCGAAAGCCGCCTGAAGTCCACCGGCAGCATCATCGAGAAGCTGCGGCGCAAGGGGCTGGAGATCTCGATGGAGTCCGCCAAGAAAAACATCAACGACATTGCCGGCATCCGCGTGGTGTGCTGCTACATCGACGACGTTTACCGCGTGGAGGAGATGCTCCTGCGCCAGAGCGACATGGAGCTCGTCAAGCGGCAGGACTACATCGAAACGCCGAACTACAACGGCTATCGCTCGCTCCACCTCGACCTGCGCGTGCCCATCTACCTCTCTGACCGCACGGAGTCCGTGCTCGTGGAGGTGCAGCTCCGCACGGTGGCGATGGATTTCTGGGCCAGCCTTGAGCACGATATCCGCTACAAAAAGGACAAGGCCGCCCTCCCCGCCGGCATCAACGAGCAGATGTTCGCCTGCGCCGACGAGATCGCCGACATTGACCGCAAGATGCAGGATATGTACCATCGCATCCAGGCTGCGGAGTGAGCGGCACGGCTTCTGCAGAAGATAAAAGGAACGGCTTCGCGCTGCGAAGCCGTTCCTTTTATGTTTCTTCCTTTTCCATCCACACAAGCTCTTTTGGGCCTGTGGGATTCACTTTGCGTTTTTTTCTTCCTCCAGCGCCTTTTCCAGCGCGATGGAAAGCTGGTCGGGGCAGGAGGTCGGCTTGAAGCCGCAGCGGATGCCGCGCATCCGCTCGATGGCGTCCGTGGCCTTCATGCCGCGCACAAGGCTCGAAATGCCCTGCAGGTTGCCGTTGCAGCCGCCGAGCACGCGCACATCCTTGATGACGCCGTCCTCCAGATCAACTTCCATCTGCTTCGAGCAGGTGCCCTTGGGATAATAGGTATAGGTCGTCATGGGGTCTCCTTACTTGGTCTTGATGATGGCCGCAAACAGCGACGCGGGCTTGTCCGTGCGGTTGGCAATGCCGTGGCTCTCGCCGTCATAGCAGATGGCGAAGTCGCCGGGGTGCATTTTGCGCTCGGTGCCGTTGTCGTTGAGCGTGACCTCGCCCTCATGGAAGAAGAACACCTCGTACTCGCCGGTGTGGGTGTGTGTGCCCAGCGAGCAGCCCGGCTCGAGCTTGATCTCAGCGAACATCTTCGCGTTCTCCGGCATGTTCTCCAGCACATAGTCGCGCTTGTCGAGCGTACCGTCGCCGCCGCGGGCGTTGGGCGTCAGGATCTGCTTTCGGTCCTCTGCACGAATGATCATTGTCATCTCTCCTTTGCTGTGCAGCCTTGTGCTGCGCACAGCATACCACAAAGCGCGGCGGGACGCAAGCCCCCCCCCCGCGCGGCACGGCAAAAAATCCCGCGCCGCCTTGACGCGGACGCCGCGCCGGTGCTATCATAGGCTCACCGAATCTTAATTCAGGAGGCTTTTCCGATGAAAACTGTCATTGCCACCACTGCGGCGCCCGGCGCCATCGGTCCCTATTCGCAGGCCATTGAGGCCAACGGCTTCGTATTCGTCTCCGGCCAGATCCCGCTCGATCCCGCGACCGGCGCGTTCGTCCCCGGCGGCGTAGAGGAGCAGGCCGAGCAGTCGCTCCGAAACCTCAAGGCCATCCTCGCCGGCGCGGGCTGCGCGATGGAGGATGTGGTCAAGACCACCGTTTTTCTCACCGATATGGGCGCGTTCGCCGCGGTAAACGCCGTGTACGCCAAATATTTTGAGGGCGATTGCCCCGCGCGCAGCGCGGTGCAGGTCGGCGCGCTGCCCAAGGGCGCGCTGGTCGAGATCGAAGCCATCGCCGTCAAGAAATAACATGGCGCAGCCGACACGCTGCGGCTGGGCCGGGCCGGAGCCGATCTACCTCGATTACCACGACCACGAGTGGGGCCGCCCCACACACGACGATCGCGCGCTCTTTGAGCTGCTGTCCCTCGAGGGGATGCAGGCGGGGCTTTCGTGGATCACCATTCTCAAAAAGCGCGAGGCTTTCCGCGCGGCCTTCGCGGACTTCGAGCCTGCTGCGGTCGCCCGCTTCGATGAAGCAAAGGTCGCGGAGCTGATGCAGAACGCCGGCATCGTCCGCAACCGCCGCAAGATCGTCTCCGTCATTGAAAACGCCAGGCATTTTTTAGAGGTGCAGCGGGAGTTCGGCAGCTTTGACCGTTTTCTCTGGGCCTACGTTGACGGCAAGCCCATCGTCAACAGCCCCGAGACGGATGCCGACGTGCCCGCCTCCACCCCGCTCTCCGACCGCATCAGCCGCGACCTGAAAAAGCGCGGCTTTACCTTCGTCGGCACCACCATCGTCTACTCCCTGCTCCAGTCGGCGGGGCTGGTGGACGACCATCTGAAGGGCTGCGGCTGGCACGCCAGCTGCCGTCCGCCGGAATAACGCGAAACAGAGGAGCGCTCCGCGAGCTTTCCTCTGTCCGTTTTGAAAGACGCGCGGCGGCGGTTGATTTTCTCCTCCGCGCGGCATACTAATCAAAAATACTTTCAGGAGGTTTCCCATGTGTACCGCAGCAACGTACCAGACCAGAGACTTTTACATGGGCCGCACGCTCGACTATGAGTTTTCCTACGGCGAGGAGATCGTCATCACTCCGCGCCGCTTCCCCATCGCCCTGCGCCACGGCGGCGTGATGGACACGCATTACGCCATCATCGGCACGGCGCACGTCGCCGACGGCTTCCCGCTTTACTACGACGCGGTGAACGAAAAGGGGCTCGGCATGGCGGGGCTCAACTTTGTCGGCAGCGCGCAATACGCCGAGGTCGTCCCCGATCGGGAGAATATCGCGCAGTTTGAGTTCATTCCCCGGCTGCTGGGCCGCTGCGCGACGCTCGCGGAGGCCCGTGAGGCCCTGCGCACAATGAACCTCGTCGGCACGCCGTTCAGCCCGCAGCTCCCTGCCGCGCAGCTCCACTGGCTCCTTGCCGACAAAAGCGGCGCGGTCGTGATCGAGTCCGTCGCGGATGGTCTGAAGGTCTACGACGATCCCGCAGGCGTGCTGACGAACAACCCGCCGTTTCCGCAGCAGATGTTCGCGCTCAACAACTTCATGCACCTCTCGCCGAAGCAGCCGGAAAATCTCTTTTCCGACGCGCTCCCGCTCACGCTCTACAGCCGCGGCATGGGCGCGCTGGGACTGCCCGGCGACCTCTCCTCCGCCTCGCGCTTTGTGCGCGCGGCGTTCACGCGGCTCCATTCCGTCTCCGGCGAGGGCGAAGCCGACAGCGTCGGGCAGTTCTTCCACATCCTCGGCGCGGTCGAGCAGCAGAACGGCTGCTGCGAGGTCCGCCCCGGCGAATACGAGCGGACCATCTACACCTCCTGCTGGAACGCCGACCGCGGTATCTATTACTACACAACCTACACCAACCGCCGCATTTCGGCGGTGGAGCTGCGCCGCGAGGACCTCGACGCCGCCGCGCTCATCCGCTACCCGATGCGCACGCGGGAGGACATTTTTTATCAGAACGCCCCCGGCACAGAGTCTTAGCGCCCCCGCCCGCAGCTCCTCCTTCCCCCGGCGATTTTGTCACATTTTTGACAATGTGGGACGATTCTGACAAGAGCACCGGACAAATCTGATAAATTGCGTGTAAAACTGCTAAGTTCGGCAAATTTTCTTGCCATCGTTCCGTATAAGTTGTAATATTTTTGCGATCTGATGGGATCGGGAACGTTCCCGATGGCCCCCGGATAAATTTTGAATTGGAGGAAAATTTGCATGAAAAAGCTCATTGCTCTGCTCCTCTGCCTGGTGATGGCGCTCAGCCTGGTCGCCTGCGGCAGCAAGCAGGACGACACCCAGGCCCCCGCTGACGATCAGCAGGGCGCCGAAGAGACCAGCCTCGTCGACGCCGCGAAGGCCGAGGGCAAGCTCGTGGTCTACGGCTCCTGCGAGGAGGAGTACCTCGCCGCCGCCTGTGAGAACTTCGAGAAGATGTACGGCATCGAGGTCGAGTATCAGCGTCTGTCCACCGGTGAGGTGCAGGCCAAGATCGAGGAAGAGAACGGCAATCCGTCTGCCGACGTCTGGTTCGGCGGCACGACCGATCCCTACAACGTCTGCGCGGCCGAGGGTCTGCTCGAGGCCTATCAGGCGGAGAACGCCTCTCACATCGCCAAGCCCCAGTACAAGAACGCTGACGGCTACTGGTACGGCATCTACACCGGCATCCTTGGCTTCATGGTCAACACCGACGAGCTCGAGCGCATGGGTCTTGAGGCTCCTCAGGATTGGCCCGACCTGCTCAAGCCCGAGTACAAGGGCCTGATTTGGCTGTCCAACTACAACACCGCCGGCACCGCCAAGCTGGTCATCAACACCATGATCCAGAAGTACGGCCACGATGAGGGCATCCAGTACCTCGTCGACCTCGATAAGAACATCGAGGTCTACACCAAGTCCGGCTCCGGCCCGAGCAAGAACGTCGGCACCGGCGAGTGCGTCATCGGCATCGGCTTCCTGCATGACGGCATCACCCAGATCATCGACAACGGCTACGATAACATCGAGCTGATCATCCCGTCCTCCGGCACCTCCTGTGAGATCGGCGCTACCGCCATCTTCAAGGGCGCCGCGCACCCCAACGCCGCGAAGCTGTGGATCGAGTACGCGCTCTCTCCCGACTGCGTGAACCTCGCCGCTCAGAACGGCTCCTATCAGTTCCTGGTCATTGACAACGCCACCCAGCCCGAGGCTGCCGTGGAGTTCGGTCTGGACCCCGAGAACGTCATGGACTATGACTTCGACGACGCCACCAAGAACATCAAGACCTACGTTGAGGAGGTCATGAATGCTCTGGCCGCCTCCGGCGCGAACACCGGCGACGAGAACCGCTTCCAGGTGAAGTAATTCTCCCTACATCGTCTATCGCATCGACCCAACGATCCCGACGGGGCGGCGGCATGAGCCGCTGCCCCGCCTGCGTTTTCCTCCAAACCACCAAGAAAGGAGTTCCCTATGGCACGCTCTCAAAGCGCGGCGCTGGACCGGAAAAAGCTGATGGCCGATCCCATCATGGTCACCACCATCGTCGTGCTCATCACCTTTCTGACTCTGTTCATTCTCTATCCGCTGGCGATCCTGCTGGTGGACAGCTTCGTGGGCGACGGCAGCTTCGGCTTCGGCATCTTCGAGCGCATCTTCGCCATGCCCACCTTTACCAAGGCCATCACCAACACGCTCAAGGTCGGCTTCCTCGTCGGCATCCTCTCGGCGCTGCTCGGCCTGCTCTTCGCCTATGTTGAGGTCTACGTCCGCGTCGGTAAATTCGTTGGCGGCCTTTTCAAGGTCGTTTCGATGCTGCCGGTCGTCTCTCCGCCGTTTGTGCTGTCGCTTTCCATGATCATGCTCTTCGGCAAATCGGGCATCATCACCCGCTTCCTGCTCGGCATCTACGACAACAGCGTCTACGGCTTCTGGGGCATCGCCGTCGTGCAGACGCTCACCTTCTTCCCCGTGTGCTACATGATGCTCAAGGGTCTTTTGAAGAACATCGACCCCTCGCTCGAGGAGGCCGCGCGCGACATGGGCGCGAGCCGCTGGAAGGTCTTCACCAGCGTCACGCTGCCGCTGATGCTCCCCGGTCTCGGCAACGCCTTCCTCGTCACCTTCATCGAGTCCATCGCCGACTTCGCCAACCCCATGCTCATCGGCGGCTCCTACGATACCCTCGCCACCACCATTTATCTGCAGATCACCGGCTCCTACGATAAGCCGGGCGCGGCGGCGATGGCGGTCGTGCTGCTGTGCATCACGCTGGCGATGTTTGCGGTGCAGAAGTATTACCTTGAGCGCAAGACCGCCGCGACCCTGACCGGCAAGGCCTCCCGCGGCCGTATGCTCATCGAGGATAAGAGCGTCAAGATCCCGCTGACCATTCTCTGCGGTCTTGCCGCCACCTTCGTTATCCTCATGTACCTGTGCGTGCCCATCGGCGCGTTCTTCCCCACCTGGGGCTACAAGTTCTTCCCGCTCACCGGCAAATGGTTCAAGCTCATCTTTACGCGCTACCACGGTCTGCAGGCGTTCTGGGATTCCTTCCGCCTGAGCCTCATCTCCGCCCCCATCACGGCGCTGCTGAGCATGATCATCTCCTACCTCGTCGTCAAGCGGAGCTTCAAGTCCAAGGGCTTCATCGAGGCGGTGTCCATGCTCGCCATGGCCGTGCCCGGCACGGTGCTCGGCGTCGGCTACATCCGCGGCTTCTCCGCGGGCGTGTTCCGCACCGGCTTCCTGCAGGGGCTTTACGGCACGGGATTGATCCTCATCATCGTCTTTGTCGTGCGTTCGCTGCCGACCGGCACGCGCAGCGGCATCTCCGCCCTGCGTCAGATCGACAAGTCCATCGAGGAATCCGCCTACGACATGGGCGCGGACAGCTTCAAGGTCTTTATGACCGTCACGCTGCCGCTCATCAAGGACTCCTTCCTCTCCGGCCTTGTGACGGCGTTCGTGCGCTCCATCACCGCAATTTCCGCCATCATCCTGCTCGTGACGCCGCAGTTCCTGCTCATCACGGTGCAGATCAACGAGTTTGCCGAAAAGGGCTCCTACAGCCTCGCCTGCGCGTTCGCGACGATCCTCATCGTCATCACCTACGGCGCGGTGCTGCTGATGAATCTCTTTATGAACCATTTCGGCACCAGCAAAAAAATGAAGGAGGACTAAGCCATGGATAAGATCAAGAAGGGCGTTCGCCTCGACCATATCTCCAAAATCTATCAGGACCCCAAGACCGGCAAGGACTTCTATGCCGTCAAGGACACCTCGCTGACCATCGAGCCGGGTTCCTTCGTCACGCTGCTCGGTCCCTCCGGCTGCGGCAAGACCACCACGCTGCGCATGATCGCGGGCTTTGAAAGCCCCGACGAGGGCGAGATCTACCTCGGCGACGAGCCGATCAACGCCCTCACGCCCAACAAGCGCGACACCGCGATGGTGTTCCAGTCCTACGCCCTGCTGCCGCACTACAACGTGTTTGACAATGTGGCCTACGGCCTGAAGCTGCGCAAGGTGCCGAAGGACGAGATCCGCGAGCGCGTCATGCACATCCTCGACCTCGTCGAGCTGACGGGCATGGAGGGCCGCATGACCAACCAGCTCTCCGGCGGTCAGCAGCAGCGCGTGGCGCTTGCCCGCGCGCTGGTCATCGAGCCGAGCGTGCTGCTCTTCGACGAGCCGCTCTCGAACCTCGACGCCAAGCTGCGCGTTTCCATGCGCACCGAGATCCGCCGCATCCAGCAGGAGGTCGGCATCACCGCCATCTACGTCACGCACGACCAGAGCGAGGCGATGGCGCTCTCGGACCAGATCATCATCATGAACAAGGGCGTCGTCGCTCAGATCGGCACGCCGCAGGAGATCTACTATCACCCCGTGAGCGAGTTCGTCGCCGACTTCATCGGCGAGGCGAACTTCCTGCGCGGCAAAATGACCGGCACGGAGAACGGTCTGGCTATGCTGGACGTCGAGGGCGAGCGTCTGGCCGTTGCCCCGCGCGAGGGGATGCGCGTCGGCGAGGAGTACACCGTCGTGCTGCGCCCCGAGTCCGCGGCGCTCTCCGACGAGGGCGGGCTGCCCTGCACCGTTGAGCTTTCCTGCTTCATGGGCTCGTACCAGAACTATCACGTCCGCGTGGGCAACACGCTCGTCAAGCTCGCCGAGAACGATCCGCGCAACAAGCGCATCTACCGCGTGAGCGAGCAGTGCCATCTGACCTTCGCACCCGATGCCGTCCACGTTCTGTAAAACCTATCTGACTGCAAAAAAAGGAGTCCGCTGTCCTCGGCAGCGGACTCCTTTTTTCATCCTGCGGTCAGGTCGCGCAGCGCTTTCCTATTCCCCGAGCCTTGCGCTCATGTCCCGCCGCGCGGCGGCGCAGAGGGCCGCGGCCTCCGCCATCGTCCGCGCGTGCGCGGAGTAGTAGAGCTTGAGCTTCGGCTCCGTACCGCTCGGGCGGACGATGACCTTAACGTGCGCCGTGCGCAGCTCCAGCACGTCGCTTGCCGGCAGACCGTCCAGACCGCCGAGGTAGTCGCGCACCCGCGTGACGCGCTCGCCCGCGAGCGTGTGCGGCGGAGCCGCGCGCAGGGCCGTCAGAATGGCGCTCATGCGCTCCATGCCGTCCTCGCCGGGCAGGACGACGCTTTGCAGCTCATTGCGGTAATACCCGAATTTCTCGTACAGCGCGTCCGTCGCCTGCGCGAGCGTCATGCCCTGCGCGCGGTACCATGCAGCCATTTCGCAGCAGAGCAGCGCGGCGTTCACCGCGTCCTTGTCGCGGACGTGCGGGCCGGAGAGATAGCCATAGCTCTCCTCAAAGCCGAAGAGATAGCGCTCCGCCTCCCCCGCCCTTTCCAGCTCGCCGATCTGCTCGCCGATGAATTTGAAGCCCGTGAGTGTGCGGCGCAGCTCAACGCCGTAATGCGCGGCGACCGCGTCTGCCATGTCGGTGGAAACGATGGTCGTTACCGCCACGGGACGCGCGGGCATCGTGCCGTTTTCGCTCCGCCGGCAGCAGAGGTAATCGAGCAGCAGCACACCCATCTCGTTGCCCGTGAGCAGGCGGTAGTCCCCGCCGTCGGGCACCGCCGCGCCCATGCGGTCGCAGTCGGGGTCGGTGCCGAGCAGCAGATCGGCGCGCGTTTCGCGCGCGAGCGCGAGGCCGCGCTCCAGCGCCGCACGCTCTTCGGGATTCGGGTAGGGACAGGTCGGAAAGCTCCCGTCGGGCCACGCCTGCTCGGGCACGAGCGTCACGTCCGTCACGCCGATGCGGTGCAGGAGCCTTGTCACGCACTCGCGCCCCGTGCCATTGAGCGGCGTATAGACCACGCGCAGCGCGGATCTGTCGCCGTCCCAGACGCTCCGGCGCTCCACCGCGTCGAGGAAGGCCTCCAGGCAGTCCTCGCCGATCATGCGGACGGTTCCGTCCGCCAGCGCATCGGCAAAGCCGCACAGACGCACGCCGTCAAAATGATCCGCGGCCCCGATGTGCTTCGATACGGCATCCGCCGCCTCAAGCGTGATCTGGCAGCCGTCGGGACCGTAGACCTTGTAGCCGTTGTAGGCGGCGGGGTTGTGGCTCGCCGTAACGCACACGCCCGCCCCGCATCCGTAATAGCGCACTGCCCAGCTCAGCGCGGGCGTCGGCTCCAGGCGCGGATAGAGATAGGCGGTCACGCCGTTGGCGGCAAGCACACGCGCGGTCTCGCGCGCGAAGCGCACCGAGCCGATGCGGCTGTCGTAGGCAATGGCGCAGCGCAGCGGCAGTCCCGCCGCCTTGAGGTAAGCGGCAAGCCCCTGCGTCGCGCGGCGGACAACGTAAACATTCATGCGGTTCGTGCCCGCGCCGAGCACGCCGCGCAGTCCGCCGGTGCCGAAGGCAAGGTCACGGTAAAAGCGGTCCTCGATCTGCGCGGCGTCGCGCACCTCGTCGAGCGCGGAAAGCTCCGCGCGCAGCGCGTCGTCCTCCACGCGCGCGAGCCAGCGGCGGTAAGTGTTCAGAGCGGTCATCGTCTTCCTCCAGCAGAAAATTTTACTTTATTATTAAAGCACGCTTTGCCCGCTTCGTCCAGAAGAATGGATTGCAAAGTGCGCTTTTTCCTGTTAAAATGGTAAAGAAATCCGTCGAATCAGGAGGGATGCCCGTTATGCGCCGCTGCTGTCTGCTGCTCGTCTGCCTGCTTCTGCTCACCGGCTGCGGCCGCGCGGACACGCAGGATGTCTCCTCCTTCGCGCCCGCTGAGGGGGACCGTCTGGTCATTTTCACCTCGCACAAGGAAACGATCTACGAGCCCATCCTCAAGGAATTTGAGCAGCGCACCGGCATCTGGGTCGAGCTGGAGACCGGCGGCACCGTGACGCTCCTTGAGCGCATCGCCGCGGGGGAAAGCGGCGCCGACCTGATGTTCGGCGGCGGCGCGGACAGTCTGAGCGCGTACAGCGCGTGCTTCGCGCCCTATGTGAGCGAATACGCCGGCGACGTTGCGCCGGAATACGATCTCGGCGGCGGTATATGGACGCCCTTTTCCGCTCTGCCGGTCGTGCTGATCTACAACACCAAGCTCGTGCGGCAGAATCCGCCCGAGCGCTGGGCCGACCTGCTCGACGCGGGCTGGCGCGGGCGCATCGCCTTTGCCGACCCGACCGTTTCCGGCTCGAGCTGCACCGCGCTCGGCACCCTTCTGCAGGCCGTCGGCGGCAACACCGACAACACCCTCGCCGCGTTCTTCCGCAATCTTGACGGACGCATCATCGCCGACAGCGGCGGCGTGGTCCCCGCCGTGGCAGACGGCAGCTGCTACGTCGGCGTGACGCTGGAGGAAAACGCCCGCAAGGCCATCGCCGATGGGCTCGACGTCGCCATCGTCTACCCCGCCGAGGGCACGAGCGTCCTGCCGGACGGCGCGGCCATCGTCCGCGGCTGCGCGCACGAGGAAAACGCGCGGAAATTCATCGACTTTCTGCTCTCGCCCGATGTTCAGCAGCTGCTGGGCACGGAGCTCAGCCGCCGCAGCGTGCGCACGGATACCGCCTCCGACGCGCTGCCCGAGCTGACCGTCCTCCCCTACGACCTGCGCCGCGCGGATGAGCGGCGGCAGGAGCTTTTCGACGCCTGGCAGGCGCTGTGCGGGGAGGTGGAAGCATGAGAGCATGGCTTGAGCGGTCCTTCCGAAACCGCATTTTTCTCACCGTCCTGCTCGTCGCGCTCGTGCCGCTGCTGCTGTGCGACGTGCTGATGACGCAGATGATGATCTTCCGCAGCGAGCACACCCTGCGTACCGACGCGCAGGAGGAGATGGCGCTGCTCACCGCGCAGCTCGACGCGCTGCTTACCGACTGCGGCGACGTCACGCGCGCCCTGGCCGGCAGCACCGTGACGCGCAGCGCCCTGCGCCGCGGCGGCAGTGACTCGCGCACGCTCTATCAGCTTTTGAACCGCAGCACGGTCGCGCTGCGCGAATACGCCGACTTTGAGGTCTACGGCGAGGACGGCGACTGCCTCTATACCACGGCGAACGTATGGCCCGCCGCGCAAAGCACCGGCTGGGGCATACTCAGCGCGGCCCGCGCGGCGGACGGCGTTGTGCTGCGCGCCGGAAACAGCGGGCTTGCCGGAGCCTGTCCCGTGACCGCGCGCGGCGGTGCGGTGCTCGGCTATGCCGTGTTCCGCATGGACGATGCCAACTTCGACGCCTTCTTCGCGCCCCTGCTGCGCGGCGCGGACGATCTGCTGCTCGTCGATGCGACGTGGCGGCTGCTCTACGCCTCCCAGCCCCTGCGCGCCGACGATACCCTTGCCCTGCTGCGCGCGCAGCTGCTCTCCGGCAAATCTCTCTCCGACGGGGACGGCGAGCGCAGCTACTACGTCGGCGCCTGCGCGGAAAGCGGCTTTTCGCTCATTCTGCAGCAGCCGCAGACCTATACCGCGCAAGTCGTCCGGTCGATCTACCTCGTCGCCGCGCTGATGGGCGCGCTGTGTCTGGTGCTCTGTCTCGTGTGCGCCTGGTGGCTCAGCCGCCGTCTCTTTGAGCCGGTCAATGAGCTTGACGGCGCGATGCGCCGCGTCGAGGGCGGCGATTACGACGTGCGCATCGAAAGCACGCGGCAGGATGAAATGGGCCGCCTCGCGGCGAGCTTCGACCGCATGACGGCGGAGTACCGTCAGAACCTTGAGCGCAGCGTGCAGCGCGAGCGCGAGCTGAACGAAACGCGCCTGCGGATGCTCCAGTCCCAGCTCAACCCGCACTTTCTCTACAACACGCTCGACTGCATGAAGTGGCTGGGCGTGACCGGCGGCGTGCCGCAGGTGGCGGAGCTGGCCGCCGACCTCGCCGCGCTGCTGCGCGCGGGCATCTCCGGCAGCGAGTACATCACGCTTGAGGAGGAGCTTGAGCTGATCGGGCGTTACCTCGCCATTCAGGAGGTCCGCTTCGGCGACCGCTTCGTCTGTGAGCTTGATGTGGACGAGCGCTTCCAGCACTGCGTGGTGCCCAAGCTCATTTTACAGCCGCTGGTGGAAAACGCCATCATCCACGGCGTGGCCGACAGCGACGAGGGCTTCATCAAGCTCTGGGCGGAGGAGGACGCGGAGGGCTATCTGCTGCTCAAGGTGTCCGACAACGGCAGCGGCATCCCGCCGGAGGTGCTCGAACGGCTCAACAGCCATGAGCTTATTCCCGGCGGCCATCTGGGCCTGAACAACGTGGACCGCATCGTGCGCCTGAGCTACGGTGAGAGCTGCGGTCTGAGCGCGTATCCGAACGAGGGCGGCGGCAGCTGCGTGCAGCTGCGGCTCCCGATGCAGAAAGGAGAGGACCATGCTCAAGGTACTGATCGTTGACGACGAGGCCGTGGTGCGCCGCGGCATCGTGCTCGGCATCGACTGGGCCTCGCTCGGCTGCGCCGTGGTCGGCGAAGCCGCCAACGGCGAGGAGGGTCTGGCCGCCGCCGAGCGCTACAGCCCCAACCTCATCATCACCGACGTGCGGATGCCGCACATGGACGGCATCGAGATGATGCGCGTCCTGCGCGAGCGCGGCAGCACCGCTCACGTCATCGTGCTCACCGCCTACAACGACTTCGACTATGCCCGCTCGGCGCTTCGCTTCGGCGCGGCGGACTATCTGTTGAAGCCCTTCCGCGACCAGGAGCTCGTCGCCGCCATCGAGCGCGTGCGCGAGAAGGCCGAGGCCTTCTCCAGCCGCAGCGCGCAGGACGATCTGCTGGCGCTGCCCAAGGGCGACAAGAGCAAATATGTGCTCCAGACGCTCGAATACATTGCCGCGCACTACGCCGACGCGGACATCAACATCACCACCATCGCCCGCTCCATCGGCATCAGCGAGGGCCATCTGAGCCATGTGTTCAAAAAGGAGACGAGCTACACCGCGCTCGGCTACCTCACGCTCTACCGCATCCACATGGCGCGCAGGCTCCTCGCCGACTGCCGCTACAAGGTCTACGAGGTCGCCGGCATGGTCGGCTACCGCGATGTCGCCTACTTCGGCTCGACCTTCAAAAAGCTCACCGGTCTCTCCCCATCGGAGTATCAGGACCGCTGCCGGTAGAGCGCGCAAGCTGCACAAAAAAGTACGGAACATACCGGACAAGCTCGGCGGACTTTCACAGCATTTCGCAGAAATGCCCGCATAATCGCAGACTTGTCCCGTTCCGCGCCGGCGCCGCGGAAGGTATAATACTGTATGTGGTATTTTATGCCACAACTACAAACGAAGGAGAACAACGATGAAAAGAAAACTCTTAGCGCTCCTGCTTGCCTCCGTCATGGTCCTCAGCCTTGTCGCCTGCGGCCAGAAGGAGACTCCGGACACGCCCGAGACGCCCGACGATCAGGAAGAGGTCAAGGACTACTCCGGCTACACCATCCGCATCTATTCCAACTCCAACTCCACCGAGCGCACCACCTGGCTCATTCAGGAAGCCAAGGACGCCGGCTTCACCATCAGCATTGACGATAACTCCGTCATCTCCGGTGATACCGCCGCCATCCAGGCCGCCAATGAGAACAAGGACGGCGACATCCTCTTCGGCCTCAACGAGACCCGCTGGAGTCAGGTCGTCGACGGCGTTTACGAGAACCTCAAGCTCGTTGACTGGACTCCCACCTGGGCAAACGAGGTCGGTGAGTACGCCTATCCCGGCGCGGCCTACGGCCTCGTCATCCAGAACGTTCTGATGCTCTACCGCAACGACGAGCTCGGCACCAACGGCGAGAAGCTCCACTTCCAGCACTGGGCCGACATCGTGGACTGCGGCTACACCTGGTACCGTCAGAACAAGGTCGGCGGCACCACCAACGCCAACATCAACTCCGCGATGCTCTACGCCTTCGTCGATCCCTCCTCCCCCGCCGGCGGCATCTCCACCGAGGGCTGGGAGACGCTGTGGAAGTACTGCGCCGAGGGCAAGTACTCCTCCGACGACACCTATAAGTACGGCTTCGATCCTCTGAACAAGGGCGACGTCGCTGTTTCCACCTTCTACTCCTCCTCTCTCTACGGCAAGATCGACGCCGCAGCTGAGAGCTCCGAGCATCCCCTCAAGGGCGCTATGACTCCCGAGAACTGGGACCTCGTTGAGATCGACGACGGCACCTATTACATCGCCGAGTACATCGGCATCCTTGATAAGGCCGGCCGCACCGAGGAGGAGACCGAGGCTGTCAAGGCGTTCGCCGAGTGGTTCGGCTCCGCCGAGACGCAGGCGGCCTGGGGCGAGGAGTTCGACTCCTATCCCTGCAACACCGCCGCGGCTGACATCCTCTATCCCGACGGCATCCCCGCCATCTACACCCTCAAGAACTTCGCCCTGACCAAGGTCGACGGCACCGACATGACTTATGCCGAGTACGTTGCCGAGCACTCCAGCGAGTGGACCAATATCATGACCAACCTCGGCTTCTACTGGGCCGACGCCTCCGCCGCCGTGGCGGAGCCCGACTGGGCCAACCTCGACTGGGCGACCCTGACCCAGAAGGCCGCGTAAGGCAAGCCCCGCGCACCGCGTCCCGCGGAGAGGCTCAGCGGGATACCGACTGTTGTGTGTTTTCAGGCGAGCCGGGATCTCTCCGGCTCGCCTGATCTCTTTATTCCGAATACAAAAAGAGGAGAATCCATTATGATCCGGCTCAATGACATCGTTGTGAAGTTCGGCGACTTCACCGCCCTGCACAGCATCAACGTCCATGTGAAGGAGGGCGAATTCTTTACCTTCCTCGGCCCCTCCGGCTGCGGCAAGACCACCACGCTCCGCACCATCACGGGCTTCATCGAGCCGGCGGAGGGCTCCGTCGTGGTCAAGGGCCGCGACATCACGCGCGTCCCCATCGAGGACCGCAACATCGGCATCGTGTTCCAGAGCTACGCGCTCTTCCCAACGATGACCGTATACGACAACATCGCCTTCGGCCTCAAGGTCAAGAAGGCAAAGAAGGACGAGATCGACCGCAAGGTACGCGAGATCGCGCGCAAGGTCGACCTTTCCGACGAGCAGCTCAAAAAGGCGGTCTCGCAGCTCTCCGGCGGCCAGCAGCAGCGCGTGGCCATCGCCCGCGCCCTTGTCACCGGCCCCGCCATCATCTGCATGGACGAGCCGCTGAGCAACCTCGACGCCAAGCTGCGCGTGCAGCTGCGCAACGAGCTGAAGAAGATGCAGAAGGACTTCGGCATCACCACCATCTACGTCACCCACGATCAGGAGGAGGCGCTGACGCTCTCCGACCGCATTGCGGTGTTCAACAAGGGCTTCATCGAGCAGATCGGCACGCCCAACGAGGTCTACAACCACTCGCAAACCGAATTTGTCTGCAATTTCATCGGTGACATCAACCGACTGAATGACGATACCGTGTCCGCCCTCCGCGCTGCCGGTGCGGAGGTGGACGCAAGCAAGCACAACTACATCCGTCTCGAGCGTCTGCACGTCAACGTCGCCCCGCGCAGCGGCGAGATCGCGCTCGACGGCACGGTGGAGAGCTGCGAATACTACGGGCTCTACATCAAGTATTACATCCACGTCGGCACGCAGAGCCTCAAGGTCATTGAGAAGAACGACGGCGTGAACATCTACGACCCGGGCCAGCGCGTCAAGGTCATCCTGAACCCGAATGACATCATGGCCTACGCGCCCTCCGCGGAGGAGGTGGAGTGATGGGCGGCTCTCTTGCTAAGTCCCGCTTCGACGCGGCGTTTGTGGTGCGCATGATCGGCATCGTGCTCTTTGCCTACTTCTTCTTCGGCTTCATGCTCCTGCCGTGCCTCAATACGCTCACGAGCATCTTCACCACCACGAACGCCGAGGGCGTGCGCGATCCCTTCGCGGTCATCCGTTTCTTCTTCGCGGGCAGCATGGGCCGCTACGTCTGGAACTCCCTCAAGCTCGCCATCTGCCTGGTCGTCACGGTCAATGTGGTGGGCGTGTCCATCGTGCTGCTGACGGAGTATTTCGACATCAAGGGCGCGAACATCCTGCGCCTCGGCTACATGACCACGATGATCTACTCCGGCGTCGCGCTGGTCACGGGCTATCTGTTCCTCTACGCCTCCGACGGCATTCTCACCACCGCGCTCGTCAACGCCTTCCCGAGCTTTGATCCAAACTGGTTCTCGGGCTTCAACGCGGTGCTCTTCACCATGACCTTCGCCTGCACGAGCAACCACGCGCTCTTCCTGCGCAACGCCATCCGCGGCATCGACTACAACACCGTCGAGGCCGCGCGCAACATGGGCGCGAAGCCCTTCAAGGTGCTTTGGAAGGTCGTTTTCCCGACGCTCGTGCCCACCATGTTCTCGCTGACGGTCATGACCTTCATCACGGGTCTGTGCGCCATGTCCGCCCCCACGCTGCTCGGCTACGACTCCATCAACCCCGAGATCGTGCGTCTTGCCGGCTCGTCCACGGCGGACGAGGCCTTCCCGCAGGCGCGCGCCGCGCTGCTGTCCATCATTCTCGCGATGTTCACCATCGTGCTGCTCACCGTGCTCTCCGCCTACGAGCGCAAGGGCCACTACCTCTCCGTCTCCAAGACCAAGGCGCGGCTGCAAAAACAGAAGATTTCAAATCCCGTCTGGAATACCCTCGCGCACATCTATGCCTATGTCCTCTTCATCATCTACATGATCCCCGTGGTCATGATCGTCATTTTCTCGTTCCAGACCTACGGCGCCATCCGCATGAAGAAGCTCGACCTTTCCAACTGGACGCTCATCAACTTCTTCGGCACGCAGGACTACCAGTACCTCACCTCGCGCGGCACCTACAAGGTGCGCAAAGGCTCCATCTCCGGTCTGTTCGCCAACGAGGCGACCCTCGGCGGCATCAAGATGAGCTTCGTGCTCTCCATCCTCGCCGCGGCGCTCGCGTGCCTGATCGTCGTGATCGCCTGCAACTACATCTTCAAAAACCGCAGCAAGAAGTCCGGCGTGGTGCTGGAATACTGCCTGCTTTTCCCGTGGCTGCTGCCGACCATTCTCATCTGCTATTCCTACCGCACCTACTTCAACGCCGAGAACATCTGGTACGTCGGCAATGTGAACCTCTACTTCGCCGAGCACGTCCGCATCCTGCTCGTGCTGGCGTACACGGTGGTCAAGCTGCCGTTCTCGCTGCGCATGATCAAGGCGGCGTTTTACGCCATCGACGAGGAGCTGGAGGACGCCGCGCGCAACATGGGCGCGAGCGGCCTGACGACCTTCCTCAGGGTCAAGCTGCCCATCATCCTGCCGAGCGTGCTGGCGGTGTTCGCACTGAACTTCAACGCGCTCTTTACCGAGTATGATATGTCCGCCACCTTCGCCAGCTCCTACGGCACGAGCTACGCCATGGTCATTCAGGCCATGTGCGCGGAGGAGGGACTGTACGGCTACAATGTCAATGCCTCGGGCCGCCGCTGCGCTTCGACCGTGTTCATCATGCTGGTGTCCGGTGTGATCCTCTATCTGGTCTACGGCGTGGGCGCGCGCGACCTCGGCGAGCGGCTGGAGGCCAGGGAGCGCCGCCGCAGACGCGTGGCAAAGCTGACGGGACTGTTCAAAAAGGAGCCCGCCGCCGTGGCGGCGGAAGCGGAGGAAACGGCGGTCGCCGCCGCTGTCCCCGACGAGCCGGGAGAAAAGCTGTAATGAAGATCAATACCATTGTTTTTGATATGGGCGGCGTGCTGCTGGACTTCGGCGCGGAGCTGTTTTCCCGCCGCCTGCACGTCGGCGCGGAGGGCGAAGCGCTCCTCAGGCAGCACCTGCTGTGCACGACCGACTGGGTGCGGCTCGACCGCGGCACCATCACCGAGGAGGAGGTCTATGCCCACGCCTGCGCCAGGCTCCCCGCGGAGCTGCACGCCGCGGCAGAGTACATCATCTACCATTGGAACGAGCCGATCGTGCCCATCACGGGCACGGCGGACGTGGTGCATGAGTTGAAGGCAAGGGGCTATACGCTCTATCTGCTCTCCAACGCCGCCCGCCGCCAGCACACCTACTGGCACGACATTCCGGGCAGCGAGTGCTTTTCCGGCACACTGATCTCGGCGGACGTTCACCTGCTCAAGCCCGAGGCCGCCATCTATCAGGCGCTGTTCGACAAATTTGACCTCACGGCGGCGAGCTGCCTGTTCGTCGACGATTTCCCGCCGAACATCGAGGCGGCGGAAAACGCCGGTATGCAGGGCATCGTGTTCCACGACGCCGGTCAGCTGCGCGAAGAACTCAAAGCGCGCGGGATCCTCTGATCCCGCGCGTTTGCCTTGAAAGGAGATCGTTTCCATGTCCATTCTCAAGCTCGCCCCCGCCTGTAAGGACTATCTCTGGGGCGGAACAAAGCTCATCAGCGATTACGGCAAGCGGTATGATGGCGCGCGTCTCGCGGAAACGTGGGAGCTGAGCGGTCATCCCGACGGTCCCTCCGTGCTCGCGTCCGGTCCCGACGCGGGCAAATCGCTCGCGGACTATCTCGCCGCGCACCCCGGGGCACTGGGGGAGCACGGGCAGAAATTCGCGGAGCTTCCGGTGCTCATCAAGCTCATCGATGCGGCGAAAGATCTCTCCATTCAGGTCCATCCCGACGACGACTACGCCCGCGCGCACGAGGGGCAGAACGGCAAAACGGAGATGTGGTACGTCCTCTCCGCCGAGCCGGACGCCTTTCTCTACTGCGGCTTTTCGCGCGATATTTCCCGGGACGAGCTTGCGCGCCGCATCGCGGACAACACGCTGCCCGAGGTCCTGCGCCGCGTAAACGTCAAGGCGGGCGACACGGTGTTCATCCCCGCGGGCACCATCCACGCCATCTGCCGCGGCATCGTGGTGGCGGAGGTGCAGCAAAGCAGCAACGTGACCTACCGCGTGTGCGACTACGGCCGCCTCGGTCCCGACGGAAAGCCCCGCGCCCTGCACATCACGCAGGCGCTGGACGTGACGCGCCGGACCGTCGGCGTTCCCACGCCGGAATTCGGCGGGCACCTTGCCCGCTGTGACTATTTCACTGTCGATCTGCTCGCCGCGCCGCAGGCGACGCTGTGCGGTACGGAGTCTTTCCTCTCGCTGCTGATCCTTGACGGCGAGGGCGAGGTCCGCTGCGGCGGCGAGACCGTCAGGGCGAAGAAGGGCGAGAGCCTCTTTCTCCCCGCCGGCAGCGGCGAGGTACGGCTCACGGGCACGCTCCGCGCCCTCGCTACGCGCATCTGAGTGCAAACAAAAAAGGAAATGCGGGAGAAGCGCGGCGTGCTTCTCCCGCATTCCTTACGGCTGCTGTTGCTGCTGGGAATTGGTCTGGCTGATTTCGGGCAGAAACTCCACGAAGCGGATGGAATAGAGGTCCGCGCTGATGTAGCTCTGCTCGTCGGGCTGGTAAAGCGCGATGTAGTCGTTGCCGACCTCGTAGAGGATGCCGTGGGTGACGATGGTGTTCTGCGTGCCGATCAAAAAGCTCACGATCACGCTGCGGCCCACGTTGCGCGCCATCAGGCTCTTCCACGAGCTGTGGAGGATCTGCTCCGCCACGCTCATGCCGTTCGGAGTGGCAGGCAGCGGGCCAAGACCGGGTGCGATCTGCAGCGCCCCCATCACAGCGTTGGGCGCGGCCTGCGCCGCTCCTCCCTGCACCGCGCTGGGCGCCATGCCCTGCTGCTGGCCATTCTGCGTTGTGCCGCCCTGCGCGGAGCCGAAGGCGCGGTCCACCATCTGCTGCGACCTTGTCTGCATGGTGCTGTTGTCGATCATGGTCTGGTATGTGCACGCGTCTCCCTGCGTCATCACGGCGGGAAGATAGCGGTCGTTGTCCGGCGCGCCGTAGCGCGTGAGCTCGATCATAGCGTCCATTCCTTTCAGAGCCTTGGATTTCGTCTCCTATGTATCGTAGTAGGCTTCCGTGGGGTCGTAGAAGCAGTGGTCGCCGATGCGCACGCGGAACACCCCGACCTGCGAGGGAAAATTCTGGCGGCAGGTATCCGAAAAGGGATTGAAAAACCACAGCGCATCCCCGAGTCCTGTCAGACGGTTGCCCGCCATCGCCCAATCCGCGATGGAGTAGTGGACGTCCGTCGGGCGCATATTGTAGATGTTCTGCGGATTGTAGGCCCCCCGCTCCGTCTCGCTCGCACAGACGAACTGCCCCGGCTGCATGATGATCTTTCGAATGCTGCCCTGCCCCACGCGGGCGTATTCGCCGCCCGAGGCGGTCACGCGGTTCATCACGACGCTCGCCACCGCCTTCATGCCGTTCTCCCCCTCGCCGCCCGCCTCGCACTCGATGAGCCGCGCCAGCAGCTCGCGGTCGGAGTAGGCCATCGCCTCGCCTCCTTGCCTGCTGTTTTGTTCATCTCAGCCTATGCGCCGGCGCGCGTCCGCGTGAAAATTTTTTTGAAAATGCGGGAACTTTTTTCCGCGCTTTTCGTCAAAGCCTATTGTGCGAGGACGAAAAAAGCCCCCGGCCGAGAACGACAGCGCCCCACGGAAGCTCCGTGAGGCGCTGTTTTTGTTTTATGGGATCTCTTCCTCGACCGGCGGGTTTTCCGCCGCCGCGTCCTGCGCGGCCATCGCCGCAGAACTCATCGCGCCGAGACCGCCGCGCAGCTTGATCTCCTCCCACTTTTCGCGGGTGATGAGGAGCTGCCGCGGCTTGGAGCCCTCGAACGGCCCCACGATGCCGCGCTGCTCCATCTCGTCGACGATGCGCGCAGCGCGGGAATAGCCGAGCTTCAAGCGCCGCTGGAGCATGGAAACGGACGCCTGTCCGGTTTCCATCACCACGTCGATGGCGGCGGGAAGCAGCTCGTCGCCCTCGTCGGCGACCGGCTCGGGAGCCGCGCCGGGGGACGCGCCCTTGCCGCCCTTTTCCTTCTCGGCGACCGCCTGCTCGATCTTGTCGATCACGCTCTCATCGTACTGCGCGGCGCCGTTCGCCTTGACGAAGCCGACCACGCGGTCGATCTCCTCGGCGGAGATGAAGCAGCCCTGCACGCGGCGGGGCTTGCCCTCGCCGAGCGGGGCGTAGAGCATATCGCCGCGGCCGACGAGCTTTTCCGCGCCGGTGGTATCGAGAATGATGCGGGATTCGAGCGAGGACGCGACCGCGAAGGCGATGCGGCTCGGGATGTTGGCCTTCATCAGGCCCGTGATGACGTCCGCCGACGGACGCTGCGTTGCAATGACCAGGTGCATTCCGGCGGCGCGGCCCATCTGCGCCACGCGACAGATGGACTCCTCGACCTCCTTCGCCGCGACGAGCATGAGGTCAGCCAGCTCGTCAATAACGACCACGACGCTCGGCAGCTTCTTGATCGTTTCGTCCGCTGCGGCAAGGGCGTTATAGCCCGCAAGATCCTTGACGTTGCGCTCCGAGAAGAGCTTGTAGCGCTTCATCATCTCGTAGACCGCCCACTGCAAGGCGCCCGCCGCCTTCTTCGGGTCGGTGACGACCGGAATGAGCAGATGCGGGATGCCGTTGTAGGGCGCAAGCTCGACCATCTTCGGGTCGACCATGATGAAACGCACCTCGTCCGGCGTGGACTTATAAAGAAGCGAAACGATGAGCGAGTTGGTGCAGACGGATTTGCCGGAGCCGGTCGTGCCGGCGATGAGGACATGCGGGAGCTTGGCAATGTTGCCGATGATGTTGTTGCCCGCAATGTCCTTGCCGACGGCAAAGGCGACACTCGATTTGTGCTGTGTAAACTCGCGGGACTCCAGCACGTCGCGGATGTGGACGGCGGAGACGAGCTTGTTCGGCACCTCGATGCCGACGACGGAGATCTTATCGGGGATGGGCGCGATGCGCACGCCCGACGCGCCGAGCGCAAGGGCGATGTCGTCGGCAAGGTTCGTGATCTTGGAGAGCTTCACGCCCTGATCGAGCGTAAATTCGTAGCGCGTGACGCTGGGGCCGCGCACCACGTCGCCCGCGCGGGCGTCCACGCCGAAGCTCTTGAGCGTTTCGGCAAGGCGGCGGGAGTTGTTGCGCAGCTCCGCGCCCGCCTCCACGGCGTTGCCCGCGCCGCCCTCGTCGAGCAATGTGATGGGCGGGAAGGTGTACTCGGGAATGTCCTGCTCCAGCTCGGATTCGATCTCACCGGCGACCTTCTCGGCCTCGGCGGCGACCTCCTCCGGCGCGGAGGGCCTTGCGGACACATTGGCTGCGGGCGCAGCAGACACCGCTGCGGGAGCGGTGGGCACGACCGGCGCGGCAGGTGTGCGAGCGGGCGCGGGAACCGTCTCGGTGAGAGGCGCGCCGGCGACCACCGTGTAGGTCGGCTCCGGCGCGGGAGCGGGAGCACTCCCGCCCGCCGGAGCCTTGGCGGTCAGCAGCTCGTCCGGCGTGCGGACGGCGTCGGATTTATGGGTGAAGAAGCCGGAGAGCTTGCCCTCCTTTTTCGGCGGCTCGCGCGTCTCGCCGTCGAGCGGAATGTCGATGCACGCCTTGGCCTTCTCCGCGCTCTTCGTCGCGGCGGCGCGAGTGGGCGGTGCTTCCTCCTCGTCGTCCTCCGGCTCATAGGGCACGCGCTCATGCGAGCGCACCGCCTCGAGCACGGCAGCGGGCGTCAGGCGGAAGGCCAGCATCAGGCAGGTGACGAGCAGCACCGCGAGCAGGATCATCGCAAGCGTCTTTTTCACCAGCTTGACGAGCATGATGGCAAGCGTCGCGGAGAGGACGCCGCCGGATTCCATCGAAAGGCCGCTCTGCCAGAGGAGCTTTGCAATGCCGTCCACGCTGTTGTAGTCCGTCTTGCACAGTACGAGGTGGAGCATCGCGCCGAGCAGCACCGGCAGCAGCGCCGCGCCCACCACGCAGGCGGTGACGTTCCGCCCGCGGTGGAAGAGCAGGATATAGCTCACGAGCAGCAGCACGGGCGCGACCGTATAATAGCCGTAGCCGACGAGTCCGCGGCACAGCGCCGCGGGCTGGTCGAGCAGCCAGCCGCCCTGCTGGAAGTAGCTGAACGCGATGCACAGCGCCAGCACAAGGCACACCACGCCGCCGACCTCGCGGCGGATGGGGCGCTTCTTCGGCGCGGCGGTGCGCTTGCCGCCCGCCGTCGTCTTTTTGCCTGTCGTCGTCCGCTTGCCGGACGAGGATCTTTTCTGCGTTGCCATAGCTTACCCCTTTATACGATCGTAAAGATGAGCACCAGCGCGCCGACGGTCCAGCAGTAGTAGGCGAACGCGCCGAAGCGGCCGCGGTCGGCGATCATTTTCAGCAGTCGGATGCAGAGATAGCCCGTGACCGCGGCAACGGCTACGCCGATGAGATACATCGGCATTTCCGACCAATTGATCCCCGCGTCGACAGCGTCCTTGATGCTCAGGATATTCGCGCCGAGGATGGCGGGAATGGAGAGGATGAAGGAAAAGCGCACGGCGAATTTCCGCTCAAAGCCCACAAAGCAGCCGGTGGTAATAGTCATGCCGGAGCGGGAGACGCCCGGGCAGAGCGCGATGGCCTGCCCGATGCCGACCACGAGCGCGTCGGCGAGCCTGGCGGTCTTTTCCGTCTTGCCGCCGCGGCGCACGCGGTCGCTCACGAAAAGGAGCACGCCGGTGAAGAGGAGCGCGCCGCCGATGAAATACATATTATCGCTCAGGCCTTCAAAAAAACGACGGAACGGCACCATGACGAAAAGCGGCAGCGTGCCGACGATGACGAGCAATATCATGCGCCGCGCGGGCGGCACGACCCTGGGCGTCGTGTGGTGGACGAGATCGCCGACGCCCGCAAAGAATTCCACGATCATATCGTAGATCTCATCCCAGTAGGCGATGAACACAGCCACCAGCGTGCCGAGGTGCAGCAGCACGTCGTAAAACTGCGGGATCTCCGAGGCCCCCTGCATATTCAGCAGATGCTCGGCAATGGCCAGATGGCCCGAGGACGAGATGGGCAGAAATTCGGCGATGCCCTGCACCAGTCCCATGATGATGGCGGAAAGCCAGGTCATAGCATTCACGCTCCTTTACGCAAAAATACAGATACGGTATAAGTATAGCACGGACGGGCAGAAAATTCCAGTAGGAATTTGACGTTATGTAAAGGAAAACCGCCGGGCAAGCCCGACGGTCGTTTTCTTATTCCAGCCGCTCCAGCGCCGCGCGGGCGGCCATCTGCTCGGCTTCCTTTTTGCTGTGCCCCTCGCCGCGCCCGACGACCGCGCCGTTGAGCAGGACCTCAAAGGTGAAGGTCTTGTCGTGGTCGGGGCCGGACTCCTCCGCCATGCGGTAGACGAGCGTGCGGTTCGGCTCGCGCTGCACCAGCTCCTGCAGCACGGTCTTATAATCACGGCGGCGCTCCTCCACGACCTCCTCGCGCTCACAGTCGAGCAGCACGCGGTGGATCAGGCTGCTCGCGGCGGCAAGCCCGCCGTCGAGATAGACTGCGGCAATGACCGCCTCGGTCGCGTCCGCGAGGATGGACGGACGGGTGCGTCCGCCGCCGGCCTCCTCACCGTTGCCGAGCTTGAGGTAGCGGCCCAGCTCCAGCTTCTGCGCGACCTCATGCAGGCTCTCCTCGCAAACGAGCGCCGCGCGGATGCGCGTCAGCTCGCCCTCGGGCGAGTCGGGATGCCGCGCAAAAAGATACTCCGCCGTGACGAAGCCGAGCACGCTGTCGCCCAAAAACTCCAGCCGCTCGTTGCTCACGCTCTCCGCGCCGCGGTGCTCGTTGGCATAGGAGCTGTGGCGCAGAGCCTCGGCGAGCAGGGCTCCGCTGCGGAAGCGGTAGCCCAGCTTACGTTCCAATTCCTGCAAGGCGTTTCGCCTCCTTTTTCATAAGTCCGCCCCGCCGGAAGCGGGGCGTTATCCGTTATTTCAGTTGAGCTTGGCCGTCAGGTAGCGCACGCAGTCACCGACGGTCTTGAGCGTCAGCAGGTCCTCCTCGGGGATCTCGTCGATCTCAAATTCCTCCTCCATCGCCATGACCAGCTCGACCAGGTCCACGGAGTCGGCGCTCAGATCATCCTCAAAGGAGCTGTTCATCGTCACATCGTCCGCATTCACAGCGAACTGCTCCGCGATCAGGTCCTGCATTGTCTTGAAAATTTCTTCCGAAGTCATCTCATCCAGTCCTCCTCAGGAAACGTTTGGCAAAATGATACGGCAAGATAGCCGGTCTGTCAATAGGCTTTTTGTAAAATCAGTCCTTTTCGGGCGTGACCTTCATCTTATCCACGTTTTGCGTGATGTCGGCGATGATGCCGCTCTCCGCGACAGCGATGGTCTGACGCACCGCGTTGCAGAAGGCCGCGGCGTTCGACGAGCCGTGCGCCTTGACGACGGGCCGGGAGATGCCAAGCAGCGCCGTGCCGCCGACCTCGTTGGGGTCGAGCATTTTCTTAAAGTCCGTAAGGCCGTCCTTGAGCAGTAGATACGCGAGCTTCGTCTTGGCGCTCTTTGTCAGCATTTTCTTCAGCTCGCCGCTCATCAGCTTTGCCGCGCCCTCGACGCTCTTGAGCATGATGTTGCCGCTGTAGCCGTCGGCGACGATCACATCGCAGCCGCCCGCGAGCGCGGTGTTGGCCTCGATGTTGCCGATGAAGTTGAGGTGGCCCTGCTCGCCGGCCTCCTTGAGGCGGGCGTAGGTCTCATGACGGAGGGCGTCGCCCTTGCTCGGCTCGGCGCCGATGTTCAAAAGTCCGACGCGCGGTTGCACGACGCCGAGCACCTTTTCGGCATAATAGCTGCCTAAGTAGGCAAATTGCAGCAGGTACTCGCTCGTGCATTCGGCGTTTGCGCCGCAGTCGATCAGAACGGCCTTGCCGGTCATGGTCGGGATGGTCGGCGCGAGCGCCGCGCGGCGAAGCCCGCGGATGCGCTTGACCACGAGCGTCGCGCCCGCGAGCAGCGCGCCGGTGGAGCCGGCGGAAATAAAGCCGTCCGCCTGTCCGTCGCGCAGGAGGTTCAGTCCCACGGTGAGCGAGGAATCCTTCTTCTGCTTGAAGGCCGTCGCGGGATCGTCGCAGATCTCCACGACCTCCTCGGCGTTGGCGATCTCGATGCCCTGCGGGACCTCCTTGCAGCCGGCCTTCTCCAGCTCGCGCAGGATGTCCGCCGTGCGGCCGGTGAGAATGATGTCCGCGCCGTATTTCTCGCGGGCGAGCAGCGCGCCGCGGACGGGAGCCTCGGGGGCGAAATCGCCGCCCATCGCGTCAATGATGATCTTCATGGCTTTCCTCCTTTACGCCGTCGAGGACGCTCTCGCGCAGGCCGTCGATGATCTCCAGCGAGCGGCGGGAGAGCTCCGCGTTCTTGTTGCGCTTTCCCTTGATGCGGCAGCCGAGCGGCGGCATGATGCCGAAGTTGACGTTCATCGGCTGGAAATTGGCGACCGTCGTGTCGCTCACATACAGCCCCAGCGCGCCGATGGCGGTCTCGCGCGGGAAGTCGACGGGGGCCTGCCCCAGCAGCCGCCGCGCGGTCTCCACGCCCGCAAGGAAGCCGGACGCGGCGGACTCGACGTAGCCCTCCACGCCGGTCATCTGCCCGGCAAAGGAAATACGGTCGTCCGCGATGAGGCGGTAATAGCGGTCGAGCAGACCGGGGGAATTCAGATAGGTGTTGCGGTGCATGACACCGTAGCGCACGAACTCCGCGTTCGCGAGCGCGGGGATCATGGAAAAGACGCGCTTCTGCTCGGGAAAGCGCAGATGCGTCTGGAAGCCGACGAGGTTGTAGATGCTGCCCTCGGCATTGTCGCGCCGGAGCTGCACGACGGCATACGGCTCGTGCCCGGTCTTGGGATCCTTGAGTCCGCGGGGCTTGAGGGGACCGTAGCAGAGCGTATCATGTCCGCGCCGCGCCATGACCTCAACGGGCATACAGCCCTCAAAGACGTGCTTATCCTCAAAGCCGTGGACGGGAGCCTCCTCCGCCGTGGTGAGCGCGTGCCAGAAGGCGTCGTACTCCTCCGCCGTGAGGGGGCAGTTGATGTAGTCCGCCGTGCCCTTATCGTAGCGCGAGGCGAACCACGCGCTCGACATATCCACGCTCTCGTAGGTCACGAGCGGGGCGGCGGCATCGTAGAAATTCAGCGTGTGGCCGTCGCCGAGCTTCTCCGCGATGGCGGCGGAGAGCGCGTCGGAGGTCAGGGGACCCGAGGCGACGATGACCGTCCCCTCGGCGGGGATCGACGTGACCTCGCTCTCGATCACCGTGATGTTCGGATGGCTCCGCACGCGCTCGGTGACGAGGCGGGCAAAGCCGTGTCGGTCAACGGCGAGTGCGCCGCCCGCCTCCACGCGCGTTTCGTCCGCGCAGGCGAGGATCAGCGAGCCGAGGCGGCGCAGCTCCTCCTTGAGCAGTCCCACCGCGTTTTCCAGCTGGTCGGAGCGCAGGGAGTTCGAGCAGCACAGCTCGGCAAAATCGTCGCTGTGGTGCGCCGGCGTTCTCTTCGTCGGCTTCATTTCATAGAGCGTGACCGCAATGCCGCGCCGCGCGAGCTGCCACGCAGCCTCGCAGCCGGCAAGGCCCGCTCCGATGACGGATACCTGCATCAGTTCTCTTCCTTCTTTGCCGTCTTTTTGGCGGCGGTCTTTTTCGCCGCGGCCGCTTTCGCGGACTTGGCGGCGGGCTTCGCCGCCGTCTTTTTCACGGCAGTCTTCTTCGCGGCGGTTTTTGCGGTCGTTTTCTTCGCGGCGGACTTCTTCGCCGGCGTTTCCTCCGCCGCTTCCGCGTCCGCGGCCTTTTTGCGCACAAAGCCGCGCTTGTCCTCGGGCAGGAAGTTCTCACACGCGGGGTTGATGCAGAACGGCTTCTTGAAGCCCTTGCCCGCCTTCTTGAACATCGTCTGTCCGCAGACGGGGCAGTCGTCCTTGGTGGGCACGTCCCACGTCATGAAGTCGCACTTCTTCTCCTCGTCGCGGCTCGTGCCGAACTCGCAGCAGTAGTAGGTGTACTGCTTGCCGGTCTTCTGGCTCTTGCCCGTGCGCTTCATCAGCCGTCCGCCGCACTTCGGGCAGCGGCCCGGCATCTCGACCACGAGCGGCATGGTGAAGCTGCACTCGGGATAGCCGGGGCAGGCGAGGAAGCGGCCGAAGCGGCCGGACTTGATGACGAGCTTGCGTCCGCATTCGGGGCAGACCTCCTCCGTCTCCTCGTCGGGCACCTTGAGATGGACGCCCTCGAGCTCCTTTTCCGCCTTTTGGAGATTGGATTCAAAGCCGCCGTAAAATTCACGCAGAACGTCCTTCCACGCGATCTTGCCCTCCTCGACGGTGTCGAGCTCCTTTTCCATGCGGGCCGTGAACTTCGTGTCCACGATGTCGGGGAATTTATCCTCCATCAGCTTCGTCACGACGCTGCCGAGCGGCGTGATGCGCAGGAATTTGCCCTCCTTGACGACGTACTCACGGTCGATGATGGTCGAGACCGTGGGCGCGTAGGTCGAGGGGCGGCCGATGCCGTTCTGCTCAAGCGCGCGGATGAGCGTCGCGTCGGTGTAGCGCGTGGGGGGCTGGGTGAAGTGCTGCTCCTCGTCGAAGCCCTGCAGCTCCAGCGTCTGCCCCTCGGTCAGCGGCGGCAGCGGGGAGGTCTTTTCCTCCTTGTCGTCGTCGCGGGCTTCCTCATACACGGCGGTGTAGCCGGAGAACTTCAGGCTGCTCGCGCTCGCGCGGAATTCATGCACGCCCGAGGCGATCTCGACGGCGACGCTGTCATAGACGGCGTTCGCCATCTGGCTGGCGAGGAAGCGGCTCCAGATGAGCCGGTAGAGGCGGTACTGCTCGCCCGTAAGGTCGCCCTTGAGGCGCTCGGGCGTGAAGTCCACGTTGGAGGGACGGATGGCCTCGTGCGCGTCCTGCGCGCCGGCCTTGGCCTTGAAGCGGCGGGTCGTAGCGGGATAATAGTCCTTGCCGTAGCGGCCGAGGATGAAGCTCTTTGCGGCGGAGAGCGCCTCCTCGCTGATGCGCAGCGAGTCGGTACGCATATAGGTGATCAGGCCCACGGTGCCCTCGCCGGCGACGTCCACGCCCTCGTAGAGCTGCTGGGCGATCGCCATGGTGCGGCGCGGGGTCATGTTGAGCTTGCGGCTGGCCTCCTGCTGGAGCGTGGAGGTGGTGAACGGCGGGGAGGGCGAGCGCTGCTTGTCCGCGCGCTTGACGCTCTTGACCGCGAACACCGCGCTCTTCGTGTCAGCGATGACCGCGTCGATCTCCTCGCGGGAGGAGGGCTCGAACTTCTTGCCGTTTTTGCCGTAATAGTGCGCGGTGAAGGTCTTATGGCTCGGCTCGTCGAGGAGCTGCGCGTCGAGCGTCCAGTATTCCTCGGGCTTGAAGCTCTCGATCTCCTTTTCGCGCTCGTCCACCATGCGCGTGGCGACGGACTGCACACGGCCCGCAGAAAGACCGCGGCGCACCTTCTTCCAAAGGAGCGGGGACAGCTCGTAGCCCACGATGCGGTCGAGCACACGGCGCGCCTGCTGCGCGTCCACGAGGTTCTGGTCGATCTCGCGCGGCCGCGCGATGCTCTCCTGCACGACGTTCTTCGTGATCTCGTTGAAGGTCACGCGCCTGGCCTTCTGATCGTTCAGGTCGAGCAGATATTTGAGATGCCACGAGATGGCCTCGCCCTCGCGGTCCGGGTCGGTTGCGAGATAGACGGTGTCGCTCTCCTTCGCGGCCTCCTTCAGCTCGCGGATCAGGGCCTCCTTGCCGCGGATGGGCTTATAATCGGGCTCGAAATCGTGCTCGATGTCGATGCCCAGCTTGCTCTTGGGCAGGTCGCGCAGATGGCCCATGCTGGCCTTGACCGTGTAGCTCCTGCCGAGATATTTCCCGATGGTTTTCGCCTTGGCCGGAGACTCGACGATCACCAGATTTTTTTCTGCCATGTATTTGACTCCTTCATTCCTTTAGTTCCACCTGAATGGAAAAGCGCTTGCCGCCGCTCTGGGCCACATAGCCGTCGAGCTCGAGCATGGTGAGCGCCGAAAGCACGCGCCGCGCGGGGATCTGCGTCAGCTCGATCAGATCGTCCACCTGCTTCTCTCCCTGCGCGAGCTCGCGCAGGAGCTTCATCTGATCGTCCGTCAGGCCGTGGTCGCCGGTCAGGTCGAGCGCCGGCAGCGCTTCCGCTTCCGCGGACGTCTCCGCCGCCTTTGCCTCCGTCTGCTCCGTCCGCGCCTGATAGCCGAGCGCGTGGGGCAGCTCGACCCGCTCGCCGAGAATTTTATGCGGATACATCGCCTGATACTCGCGCAGAATGTCCCAGCTCTCGCTCACAAGACCCGCGCCGTCGGCGATGAGGCGGTTGCAGCCGCGGCTCGCGCTCGCGTCGATGGGGCCGGGGACCGCGAACACGTCGCGTCCCTGCTCGAGCGCCGTATTGGCGGTGATGAGCGCGCCCGAACGCTCGAGCGGCGCCTCGACCACCACGGTCGCAAGACACAAGCCGCTGATGATGCGGTTGCGGATGGGAAAATGCCAGCCCTCCGCCGCCGTTCCCGGCGGGTATTCGGACAGCAGCGCGCCCGTGGCGGCAATGTCGCGGTAAAGGCCCGCGTTCTCCTCGGGATACACCACGTCCAGACCGTTGCCGAGCACGGCGACGGTCACGCCGCCCGCACGGAGTGCGCCGCGGTGGGCCGCCGAGTCGATGCCCCGCGCCGCACCGGAGACGACGAGCGCCCCCTGCTTGGCCAAGCCGTAGGCGATCTTCTCCGCGCTCTGCGTGCCGTAGGGCGTACAGGCGCGGGTGCCGACCATCGCGACGGCGACCTCTTCATCGAACGCCGGCAGCGTGCCCTTGACGTACAGAAGGCAGGGCGGCTCGAAGATGCCGCGCAGCCGCGCGGGATAGTCCGCGTCCTGCATCGTCAGGATGCGCAGGCCGAGCCGCTGGCAGTCACCGAGAATTTTGTCCGCGCCGTCCGTCGATTTGTCGGCGAGCAGCTCGAGCTGCTTTTTGGATAAGCCCTCGACCAGCGCATACTCCGTCTCGTCGGCGTAGTAGACATCCTCGGGCGAGCCGAAGTGGTCGAGCAGCAGCGCGCGGGAGCGATTCGTCAACCCCCGGCATTCGTTCAGCCAGACCCAGTATTTGAGTCCCGCCATGTCCGCTCCCTCCTCTCTATCGGTACATTTCCCACAGCACCACGCTCGCGGCGACCGCTGCGTTGAGCGATTCGCAGCGCGGCGACATGGGGATCTTGATGGTTTTCTCACATTTTGAAAGGATCTCCGCGCTCAGCCCGCGCCCCTCGCTGCCGATGGCGACGGCCGCGCGGGAAAGCTCCGCATCACGCAGGCTCACGGTGTCGTTCCGCAGCGCCGTGCCGTAAAGCGGCAGATTGCTTTTTTGAAGCAGCGCGCACAGCTCGTCCGCCGTGCATTGGTACACATCGCGGCGAAAGACCACACCCATTGTGGCGCGCGCCGTTTTGGGGCTGTAGGGGTCGGCGCAGGCGTTGACGAGAAACACACCGTCGCAGTCAAAGGCGTCCGCCGTGCGCAGGATGGTGCCCACGTTGCCGGGGTCCTGCACGCCGTCGAGCACAAGGTAGTGCGCGCCGGTCAGCATTTCAGGCAGCGCGGTGTCCGGCAGGCGCACGGTGAAGAGCGCGCCCTGCGGCGTTTCCATTGGGCTGATCGAGCGCATCACATCGGCGGGCACCTGCACGGCGCGCACGCCGGAGGGAAGCGCGGGAGCGTCCACGCCCTCGGAAAGCACGACCGTTTTGAGCGGCGCGTTCCACCGAAGCGCCTCCTCGAGCAGCTTCACGCCGTCGCAGAGGTATTCGCCGCTCGCGCGGCGATAGGCGCGGGAGGCGTTCAGCTTTCGGATGTGCGTCATCAGCGCGTTCTGACGGCTGGTAATGTGCTCCATGCTCTGCTCCCCTCGCTTCCCGGTATATTTTTGGCAACACTTCCGCATGATAAGTGTGGCTTTATAATATAGGTATCGTTTCCAAATGTCAAGCCGCAGTCTTCGACGGGATGCGGCAAAATTTTTGATTCGCGGTGTTGCGTCCGCAACAGACGCTTTTCAATTTTTCTGCTATAATTCTCCATAAATTAAGGCAGGGCATGACAAGGAGGTTTGTTTCCATGACCGGTTTGAAGAACATTTCCAAGGCAGAGGTCCTGACGCTCAAGGACGAGGTCGCCTATCAGAAGGGGCAGGTCGTGAGCAAGACGCTCGCGCAGAACGCCGCGCTGAGCGTGACGCTTTTCTCCTTCGATAAGGGTGAGGAGATCAGCACGCACGAGTCCGGCGGCGACGCCTTCGTGACCTGTCTCGACGGTGTGGGCCGCATCACCATCGATGGCAAGGAGTATCTGCTCCGCGAGGGCGAGAGCATCGTCATGCCCGCCAGACATCCGCACGCGGTGTATGGGCAGGAGCCATTCAAGATGCTGCTCGTCGTGGTGTTCTGAGCGCCGCGCTTGACAGCGCGGACGCTCTGTGCTATCATCGCTTCGTCCCCGGGAAGTATGCTCTGACCGGCGGACCGTATCATTTATTCTGCCGTTCTGCCGGTGAGGGCAAGCCCGAGCCGAAAGAGGAGGAAAAGCAAGGCACAGCCGGCGGCTGTGTCCGGTACCGGTTTTTCCATCCCTCCTGCCGTGCGGTGGGAGGGATACTCTTATTTTTCGGGAGGTCATGTCTATGGAAACGCGCGTCGCCGTGCTGGCCGTCATCGTGCAGGAGGGAAGCTCCGTGCAGGCGCTCAACGAGCTGCTGCACCAATACGGGCCGTACATCATCGGACGGATGGGAGTTCCCTACCGGGAGCGCGGCGTGAACATCATCAGCGTGGCGCTCGACGCGCCGAACGACGTCATCTCCGCCCTGTCGGGCAAGCTGGGCCGACTCGACGGCATCACCGCCAAGACCGTCTACGCCCCCGACGCCGCCATCAGAAAGGAAGTTGCCAAATGAAATCACTCAAAAAGTTTTTTGCCCTGTGCCTGACGCTGGCCCTCGTCCTCTCGCTCGCTGCCTGCGCGCAGAAGCCCGCGGAGACCACTGACCCGGCCGAAACACCGGATACGCCCGCGCAGGAGACCGAGGCCCCTGTCACCGCCCGCATCGCCGCGCTCAAGGGCCCCACGGCGATGGGACTTGTCAAGCTCATGAGCGACGCGCCCTCCTCCGCGAACGGACCGCTCTATGACTTCACGCTCGCCGGCTCCGCCGATGAGGTGACGCCCGCGCTCATCAAGGGCGAGCTGGACATGGCCTGCGTGCCCGCGAACCTCGCCGCCGTGCTGTACAACAAGACCGAGGGCGCGGTGCAGGTGCTGGCGGTCAACACGCTGGGCGTGCTCTACATTGTGGAAAACGGCGAGAGCGTGCAGTCCCTCACCGATCTCAAGGGCAAGACCGTCGTGGCCGCGGGCAAGGGCAGCACGCCCGAGTACGCCCTGCGCTATCTTCTCAGCGAAAACGGCATCGACCCCGACGCCGACGTGACGCTCGACTGGAAGAGCGAGCACAGCGAATGCGTCGCGGCGCTGGCGAGCGGTCAGGCGAGCATCGCCCTGCTGCCCCAGCCCTTTGTTACCGTCGCGCAGAGCAAAATCGACGGTCTGCGCATGGCGCTCGATCTCACCGAGGAGTGGGATAAGCTGGACAATGGTTCCGCGCTCATCACCGGCGTGATCGTCGCACGCAGCGACTTTGTCGAGGCGCACCCCGCCGCCGTCGGCAGCTTCCTCACCGCCTACGCCGCAAGTGTGGACTGGGTCAACGCCAACACCGCCGACGCCGCCGCGCTCATCGGCGAATACGGCATCGTGGATGCCGCCGTAGCGGAAAAGGCCCTGCCTTACTGCAATATTGTCTGCATCACAGGAGCAGAACTTCTTGAAAAGCTGCCCGGCTATCTCTCTGTGCTCTACAACGCCGATCCCGCCGCCGTCGGCGGCGCGATGCCGGACAACAGCTTCTATTTCGCGTGATCTTTTCGGCGGCGGGCGCTCTCCCGCCGCCGGCAGGCGGTAAGACCGACACCCCATAAGAAAGGAGATGACCGCCGTGAAGCCGAAGAAAAAAAGCATCCGCCTTTGGGCGGTCGTTTTCTGGCTGCTCGTGTGGCAGGGCGCGAGCATGGCGCTCGCCGCCCTCTATCCGCACGGCACGCTGCTGCTGGCCTCGCCCCTTTCGGCGCTCGCGCGGCTCGGGGAGTTGGCAGTCACCGCCGCGTTCTGGCGGACGGCGCTCACCTCGGCCGCGCGCATCCTCGGCGGCTTTCTGCTCGCCTGCGCGCTGGCGGTCGTGCTCGCTGCGCTTGCCGCGCGGTACCGCCGTGCCGAGGAGCTGCTCGCGCCGCTTGTGTCCGTTGTCAAGGCCGTGCCGGTCGCGTCGTTCATCATCCTCGCGCTCGTGTGGCTCGAGAGCCGCCAGCTGCCGCTCTTCATCGCCGCGCTGATGGCCTTTCCCGTCGTGTACCGCAACGTGCTTGAGGGCATCCGCGGCACGAGCCGCGAGCTTCTTGAGATGGCGCGGGTGTTCCGCATACCGCTTTCACGGCGGCTGCGCGGCGTTGACCTGCCGCAGGTGCTGCCCTATTTCCGCGCGGCGGCCGATACGGCGCTGGGTCTTTCGTGGAAGGCCGGCACGGCAGCGGAGGTCATCGGCCTGTGCTCCGGCACCATCGGCGAACGACTCTACACCGCCAAGGTCTACTTTCAGACCGCTGACCTCTTCGCGTGGACGGCGGTGATCGTGCTGCTCTCCGTTCTGTTTGAAGGGCTGTTCCTGCGCGGCGTGGACGCGCTGACGGAAAGGTGGTGCGCCTGATGGAGCTTCGGGTGGAAGATCTTCGCAAAAGCTACGGCGGCACAGCGGTGCTGCAAGGCGTGAGCTTTACCGCCGAAATCGGCCTCACGCGCGTCACGGGCAGCTCCGGCATCGGCAAAACGACGCTGCTGCGCATTCTGCTGGGGCTGGAGCGTGCCGACGGCGGCGCGACGAACGCGGGCCGCTTCCGCTGGGCGGCGGTCTTTCAGGAGGACCGCCTGCTCGAACAGCTCGACGCCGCGGGCAACCTGCGCTTCGCGCTCGGCGCGGCTTACGACGAGGCCGCCGCGCGCGCCCTGCTCGCGGAGCTGGGGCTCGGCGATGCGGGAGGCAAGCGGGTGCGGGACTGGTCCGGCGGCATGAAGCGCCGCCTGGCCCTCGCGCGCGCCCTGCTCGCGCCCTCGGACGCGCTCGCGCTCGATGAGCCGTTCACCGGACTCGACGCGGACAACCGCGCCGCGGCGCAGCGCTGCGTCGCGTGGGCCGCACGGGAGAAGATCGTCCTGCTCGTCTCGCACGAGGACGACGCCCTCACCGGCGCGGAGGTCCGCCTGCAATGACCGAAAAGGGGAGCCGCTTTCCGTCGGAAAGCGGCTCCCCTTTTTTATCATGCTTCATGCCTCATGTGCGGCGAGGAATTTTTGGTACTGCGACTGATACCACGCCTTCAGCGCCTCCACGCCCTCGTCCGTCCAGGGGAAGGTCTCCTCCTCCACGTCCTGTGCCAGCTCGTAGCAGAGGTCAGAGTAGGTCGAGGCCTTGAGCGCGTCGCCGTCGTCGCCCTTGACCTGCTCATAGCGATAGCGGAAGTCGAGGTTTTTTTCGCGGTCGGTCACCGAGCCGGTGTAGACGAAGGCGCGGTGGAACCAGCGCTCGTCCATGACCGAAAAGTATGGATGCATCCCTCTTTCCTCCTCATTCGTGGTGATAGAGCTTCTTGCCGTCGAGCGCGAATACGCGGTCGCTGAAGCCGCCGAGCGGCGTGGTGCCGAGCACCTCGCGGTAGATCTCCATGCGGCTGTCGATCATGTCGATGTAGCTCAAAAGCTCGCTCTCGGCGCAGACCGGACGCACCGCCGCACCGAACTCCGGCTCGCCGTGGTGGGAGAGAACGAGGTGCTGGAGCAGAACAGACTTCTCCTCCGGAACGTCCAACTCCTTCGCGATCTCCGCGATCTCCTGTGCGCCCATGACAAGGTGGCCGAGCAGCTGGCCCGGCACAGAATAGTCCGTCACCAGGCCGAGGGCGGAGAAGCGGAACTCGCGCTCCTTTTGCAGATCGTGCGCGAATGTGCCCGCGAGCAGCAGACTGCGGTCCACCGTGTCGGCATACATCCCGGCGAGGAAGTCGGCGAGCTGCATCATATTGCCCGTGTGCATCAGAAGGCCATGCAGAAAGCCGTGGTGGACGCTCTTGGCGGCGGGGATGGTGCGGAAGCTCTCGCTGTGGCGGCGCAGCAGCTCGCGGCAGACCGCCTTATAATCGGCGTCCGTGATGGAGTCGAGCAGCGCTTCGACCGAGGCGTACATCGCCTCCCCGTCGATGGGCGCGGTGGGTACGAGCGCGGTCACATCGTAATGGTCGTCCTCGCCCGCGAGGCGGATGCGCTCCACCGTCACCTGTAAGGCCCCGCGGAACTCCGACACGCTGCCGCGGATCTTCACGACCTTGCCCTCGTCCGCCGCGCCGATGGGGCCGGGGTAGTCCCACACCTTCGCGTCGACCGCGCCGGTTCGGTCCGAAAGGGTCAGGTTCAAAAAGGGCTTGCCGTTGTTCGCCACCTTGGAAAAGGCGGATTTGAGGACGTAAAAGCCCTCGATATCGTCGCCGCGCGCCATCTGCGCGACGGGCAGATCGTATTCCATGGTTCGCTTCCTCGCTTTTCCCGGGCAGCACCGCGCAATTGTGTCTGCGCGGCGCTGCCCTTTATTTTCCTGCCTATTGTAGCACACCGGCGCGGCGCTGGCAAGCTACTCGGCCTTCTTCTTTTTCGGCTTCGGCAGCGGCGTGACCGTCTCCAGCACCGCGACGACCTGCCGTGCGAGGTCGGTATCGTCGATATCGAGGATATAGTGCTCCTTCGCGCCCTCATAGGGCAGGCCGCGCTCCGCGTCCGCCATGAGTGCGGCAAGCTCCGGCACAATCTTCACGAACACCGTGCTGTCGCACACGAGCAGCACGGGCTTATCGTTGACATAGACCATGTATTCCCCGAACATTTTGCGGTAACGCAGCCCGCCCGCGCCGTGCAGGCGCTCGCAGACGTATTCAATGTAATCCTTTGTTGTTGCCATATTCTCACCTCGCCCTTATGATACCAGCGCGGCGCGGTCTGTGCAAGTGTTCAAATAGGTGTGGACGGCCTGAAAATTTTTATAATCCCTATTGACATTATAGGTTTATCGTCTTATAATCCTATCAACTTGATAGGATTATAGAGCTGTCCGATCGGACAGACGCAGAAACGAGGGCAAGCAGCATGAAAAACGAAGCACTTTTAGAGGTCAATAGCCTGCACGTCAGCGCGGGGGAAAAGGAGATCCTTCACGGCGTTGACCTCACGGTCGGGCGCGACGAGACGCACGTTCTCATGGGGCCGAACGGCACGGGAAAATCCACGCTCGGCTACGCCGTCACCGGCAATCCGGTCTACACCGTGACGAGCGGCAGCATCGTATTTGACGGCGAGGACATCACCGCCCTGCCGGTCAACGAGCGCGCTAAACGCGGCATCTTTCTCTCCTTCCAGAACCCGCTGGAGGTGCCGGGCGTGACGCTCAGCGCCTTCATCCGCAGCGCACTGGAGCAGAAGACCGGCGACCGTCTGCGGCTTTGGGACTTCAAAAAGCGCCTGAGGGAGACCATGAAGCTGCTGAGCATGGACGAGAGCTATGCCGAGCGCGACCTGAACGTGGGCTTTTCCGGCGGCGAGAAAAAGAAAGCCGAAATTTTGCAGATGCTCATGCTCGAGCCAAAGCTCGCCATCCTTGACGAGACCGACTCCGGTCTGGACGTGGACGCCGTGCGCACGGTGTCCGAGGGCGTGCGGCTCTTCCGTGAGCGCACGCACGGCTCGCTCCTCATCATCACGCACTCCACGCGCATTCTGGAGGCGCTGCACGTCGACGCCGCGCACGTCATGGAAAACGGCGTCATTGTCAAAAACGGCGGGGCCGAGCTGGTCGAGGCCATCAACGAAAAGGGCTTCGGCAGCCTGAAGACGGAGTAAGGCGGTGACATCGGCATGGCAGAGAACAGAGAAAAAACCTACGTTGCGGACGTGGACCGCAGCATTTACGACATCCGCGACGCGGAGCACGACGCCTACCGCATGGAGTCCGGTCTGACGCCGGAGATCGTGGACAAGCTGTCCAAGGAAAAGGGCGACCCCGTGTGGATGCAGCAGTTCCGGCTGCAATCGCTCCAGATCTACAACGAGCTGCGCCTGCCCGACTGGGGCCCCTCGCTCGAGGGGCTGGACATCGACCACATCGCCACCTATGTCCGCCCGAACACGAAGATGCAGAACGACTGGGCGAACGTGCCGCAGGACATCAAGGACACCTTTGAGCGTCTGGGCATCCCGCAGGCGGAGCGCAAGTCGCTCGCCGGCGTGGGCGCGCAGTACGACTCTGAGCTGGTTTACCATAATGTGCGCGACGAGGTCGCCGCCGAGGGCGTAGTCTACACCGATATGGAAAGCGCCCTCAAGGGCGAGTATGCCGACATGGTGCGCAAGTATTTCATGAAGCTCGTCACCCCGCGCGACCACAAGTTTGCCGCGCTCCACGGCGCGGTGTGGTCCGGCGGCTCGTTTGTGTATGTCCCCAAGGGCGTACACCTCTCCATTCCGCTCCAGTCCTACTTCCGGCTCAACGCCAAGGGCGCGGGTCAGTTCGAGCACACGCTCATCATCGTGGACGAGGGCGCGAGCCTGCACTTCATCGAGGGCTGCTCCGCTCCCAAGTACAACGTGGCGAACCTCCACGCGGGCTGCGTGGAGCTTTACGTCAAAAAGAATGCCAAGCTGCGCTACTCGACCATCGAGAACTGGTCGAAGAATATGTATAACCTCAACACCAAGCGGGCGCTGGTGGAGGAGGGCGGCACGATTGAGTGGGTGTCCGGCTCGTTCGGCTCGCACGTCGGCTGCCTGTACCCCATGAGCATCCTCAAGGGCGACGATTCCCGCATGGAGTTCACCGGCGTGACCTTTGCCGGCGCGGGACAGGATCTCGACACGGGCGCAAAGGTCGTCCATGTCGGCAAAAACACCAGCAGCTATATGAACACGCGCTCGATCAGCAAAAGCGGCGGCGTGAGCACCTTCCGCTCGAGCGTCGTGGTGGAAAAGAGCGCAAAGGGCGCGAAAAGCGCGGTTTCCTGCCAGTCGCTGATGCTCGACTCTGAATCGCGCTCGGACACCATCCCCGCCATGGACATCAAGACGCGCGATGCCGCCGTGGGCCACGAGGCCAGGATCGGAGCCATCAGCAACGACGCGGTCTTTTACCTGATGAGCCGCGGCATGAGCGAGGAGGATGCCCGCGCGCTGATCGTCAGCGGCTTCGCGGACAACGTGTCCAAGGAGCTGCCGCTGGAATACGCCGTGGAAATGAACAACCTCATCCGCCTTGAGATGAAGGGCAGCATCGGCTGAGCGAAAGGAGCGAACGATATGGAAAAAACGATTTATGTCAACCGTCCCGCTTCGCGCACCTGGAACCGTCTCGGCGTGAACGAGGCCGCCGTCCGTTGGGACACGGACGCGGAGACGCTTCTCTCGAACGAGCGCTTCACCGCCGTTTCCGGCGAAAACGCCCCTCTCCGCATCGAGGCTGCGGACGGCGGCGTAGCCTACGGCCGCCGCGTCTATACCGTGACCGCCGAGGCGGGCGCGGAGCTGACCGTCTTTGAGGTCTGCACCGCCGCGCAGCCCCTTGTCGCGGAGCTCAGGCTCACGGCGGCGGAGGGCGCGCACCTTCGCGTCGTGCAGCTTCTGAATCCCGCGCGTGGCGCAGTGCTGCGCCACGAGTTGAGCGCGCAGCTCGCCGAACACGCGAAGCTCGACCTTATCTCCCTCCAGCTCGGCGACGGCGCTGTTTACGCCGACCATCAGATCGCCCTTGCCGGCGACGGCGCGGCGCTGCGCGCCGACCTCGGCTACCTCGCCCGCCGGAGCGACACGGCGGACATTGATCTGACCGTTGAGCAGCTCGGCAAAAGCACTGTGAGCGAGATCCACGCTTCCGGTGCGCTGATGGAGCGCGCGAAAAAGGTCTTCCGCGGCACCATTGACTTCAAGCGCGGCTCCGCCGGCTCGGTCGGCAGCGAAAACGAGACCGTCCTGCTCCTCGGCGAGGACGCGGAAAACAAGACCGTCCCCGTCATCCTCTGCGCCGAGGAGAACGTCGAGGGCAGCCACGGCGCGACCATCGGCGAGCTGGACGCGGACACGCTCTTTTACTTTGCCAGCCGCGGCATCGACCGCGCCGCCGCCGAAGCCATCCTCGCCCGCGCCGCCGTGGAGCGGCTCGCGCGCATGGCGGAGGACGAAGCCTTTTCCGCGCGCGCCCTCGGCGCGCTCGCGCAGGTCCTGTGTACGAAGGAGGAACGCGAATGAGCACGAATTATAAAGCCGATTTCCCGCTGCTCACGCAGCGCGACGTCGCCTATCTCGACAGCGCCGCCACCGCCCAGCGCCCGCAGTGCGTGCTGGACGCGGAGCGGGAGTTCTATACGCGCCACAACGCCAACCCCCTGCGCGGGCTCTACCCGCTGAGCATCGAGGCGACCGACGCGCTCGAGAGCGCCCGCGCTGCCGTCGCCCGCTTTCTCGGCGCGGCGCAGAGCGAGGAGATCGTCTTCACCCGCAACACGACCGAGGGGCTGAACCTTGTGGCCTACAGCTACGGGCTCAGCCATGTCAAGGCGGGCGATGAGATCCTGATCTCCACGATGGAGCACCACAGCAACATCCTTCCATGGCAGATGGTCTGCCGTCAGACCGGCGCGCAGCTCAAGTTCATGGAATGTGAGCCGGACGGCAGTCTGGACCCCAACAAGGTCGAAGCTCTCATCACGGCAAGGACAAGGGTCGTCGCGCTGCAGCAGGTCTCGAACGTGCTCGGACGCGAATACCCCATCCGCGCGGTCGCGGAGCTGGCGCACCGCGTGGGCGCGGTGCTGGTGGTGGACGGCGCGCAGAGCACGCCGCACCTGCCGGTCAACGTACAGGAGCTGGGCGCGGACTTCCTCGCCTTCTCCGGCCACAAGCTCTACGGGCCTATGGGCATCGGGGCGCTGTACGGGCGGCGCGAGCTTCTGGAGGAGATGCCGCCGTTTCTCACGGGCGGCGAGATGATCGAGTCCGTCACGCGCGAGGGCGCGGTGTTTGCCGAGGCGCCATACAAATTTGAGGCCGGCACCGTCAACGCCGCGGGCGCGTCGGGCCTGCACGCCGCCATCGACTATGTGGAGCGCGTCGGCTTCGATACCATCCACGCGCGCGAGCTGGCCGTCACCGCCGACGCCCTCGCACGAATGCGCGCGCTGCCGCACGTCCGCATCCTCGGCTCGGACCAGGCGGAGGAGCACAACGGCATCCTGACCTTTGTGGTGGACAACGTCCACCCGCACGACGTGAGCGAGCTGCTTGCCGCCGACGGCGTAGCCGTCCGCGCGGGGCATCACTGCGCCGAGCCGCTCCACCGCTTCCTCGGCTATCACGCCACGGTGCGCGCGAGCTTCGCATTCTATAATGACAAAACCGATGTGGACCGGCTGGTCGGTAGCCTATCCACCGTCAGGGGGCGCATGGGCTATGACGACTAATCCTTTCTACAACGAGATCCTTACCGAGCACAACGTCCGCCCGGAGTTCAAGCACGACCTGCCGGACGCCGACCTCGTGCTCGACGGCGTGAACCCGAGCTGCGGCGACGAAATTCAGCTCAAGCTCAAGCTCGATGGCGATACCATCGCCGACGGGGCCTTTGTCGGCGACGGCTGCGCCATCTCGCAGGCCTCCACAGACATCATGCTCGGTATGATCGTCGGCAAGAGCCGCGAGGAGGCTCTGCGGCTTGGCGACCTCTTTCTGCGCATGATCCGCGGCGAGGCGAGCGAGGAGGAGATCGACAGCCTTGAGGAGGCCTCGGCTCTGCGCGACGTCTCCCATATGCCCGCGCGCGTGAAGTGCGCCATGCTCGGCTGGCGCACGCTGCGCGAAGCGTTGGGTGAAAAAACGCCCTCCTGAGCACAAAATACAACGCGATTTTTGCGATATGGTCTTGCAAAGCCGCGCGGGAATGCCTATAATAGAGCATACCTGCGCGGCTCTCCTGCATCCGCCGCGCAGAGACTACAATGTTTTGAAGAGGTAAATTGGAATGAAAAAGCTACTCTCTGTGCTGCTGTGCGCCGTCATGGTGCTCAGCCTTGCCGCCTGCGGCAAGAAGGAAAATGCTCAAACCCCCGGCCCCGACCCCAACGGCGAGACCGAGGGCCTGACCGTCGCGCTGGTCGTGGCGGGCAAGCTCGGCGACCGTAGCTTCTACGACTCCTCCAAGGAGGGCCTGGACCGCATGGTCGCCGACCTCGGCGTGACGCCCATCGTCATCGAGTGCAACAACGAGAACCACGACATTCAGATGAAGAACGCCGCCGAGAAGGCGAACATCGTGGTCTGCGTCGGCTGGGAGTTCTACAACGTCGAGACCATCGCGCCCGACTATCCCGAGGTCAACTGGATCTGGGTCGATAACGCCACCAGCGCGCCCGTTTCCAACGTGCTCAACATCACCTACGCCCAGAACGAGGGCAGCTTCCTCGCGGGCTACATCGCCGCCGCGGTCTCCGAGACCGGCGTGGTCGGCGCGGTCGGCGGCGAGGACGCCGACACCATCAACGACTTCATCGTCGGCTACACGCAGGGCGCCGAGTATTACGGCACCGAGAACGGCAAGGAGATCAGCGTGGTGAAGAACTATTCCAACACCTACGACGATCCCGCCGTCGGCAAGGACTGCGCCATCGCGCTGAACGATCAGGGCGCGGACGTCATCTTCCAGATTGCCTCCGCCTGCGGCGACGGCGTGTTCGAGGCCGCCAAGGAGAAGGGCTTCTACGCCATCGGCGTGGACAGCGACCAGAAGTACATCGACCCCGAGGTCATCATCTGCTCCATGAAGAAGGAAGTCGGCAGCTCCATCTATGACGCCGTCAAGTCCTATCTCGCGGGCGACAGCCGCTTCGGCACCACCTGGACCGCCGACATGGCGACCGGCTACGTCGGCATCGGCTACGGCGACAGCGGCATGACGCAGCAGGTCCCCGACGAGGTCAAGGCCGCCGTCGAGGAGCTGGCCGCGAAGATCGCCTCCGGCGAGATCGTCGTGGAGACGACGCGCGCGTAATTTCATGCACTTCCCTTGCGGCGCGGCAAAAGCCGCGCCGCTTCCTCTATTCCAAAGAAAGTGAGGTAACGAGCCTTGCAGGAAAATGCAGTCGAATTCCGCCATATCTCCATGGAGTTCCCCGGCGTGCTCGCCAACGACGATGTATCGCTCGACATCCGAAAGGGCGAGGTCTTTGCCCTCGTCGGCGAGAACGGCGCGGGCAAGACCACGCTGATGAACATTCTCTACGGCATCCACGAGCCGACGAACGGCGAGGTGTACATCCGCGGGAGGAAGGTCGAGCGCTTCTCGCCCAAAACCGCCATCTCTATGGGCGTCGGCATGGTGCACCAGCACTTCATGCTCGTGCCCAGCTTCACCGTGGCACAGAACATCGTTATGAGCCGCGAGCCGCGCAGGCTCGGTGTGCTCTTTGACAACAAGGCCGCCGAGGCCGCCGCGCAGAAGCTGGTGGAGGAGTACGGCCTCGTGGTCGATCCCGCCGCCGTGGTGCGCGAGATCGGCATGGGCCTTCAGCAGCGCGTGGAAATTCTCAAAACGCTCTACCGCGGTGCGGACATTCTCATTCTGGACGAGCCGACCGCCGTCCTCACCCCGCAGGAGACGGACGAGCTGTTCGCCGTCATCCGCCGCGTGGTGCGCGAGCTGGGCATGACGGTCATTATTATCACGCACAAGCTCTACGAGGTCATGGCGATCAGCGACCGCGTGGGCGTGATGCGCAAGGGACGGCTCATCGGCGTGGAGAACACCTGCGACGTGGACGAAAAAAAGCTCGCCTCGATGATGGTCGGCCGCCCGGTGCTCTACGACCGGCTGGAAAAGAGCGGCGAAGCGGGCGCGGAGCAGATTAGGGTCTCCGGCCTCACCGTCTGCGACGACCGCGGGCTGGTCGCCGTGGACGGTCTGAGCCTGTCCGTCCGCGCGGGCGAGGTGCTCGGCATCGCCGCCATCGAGGGAAACGGCCAGAGCGAGCTTCTGGAGGCCATCACCGGTATGCGCCGCGTCGAGCGCGGCACGGTGGAGGTCTGCGGGCAGAACGTCACCGGAAAAACGGCGGGTGAGATCCGCAAGGTCGGTCTCTCCCACATTCCCGAGGACCGTCTCGCCACCGGCGTGAGCCGGAGCGCGAGCGTGACGGACAATCTTCTCATGGGCAAGCAGCGCGACAAAGCCTTCAGCGGCTTCGCGTTTCATCAGCGGCGCAGCTCCATCGAGCGCTACGCGGAGGAGGTCTATGAGAGGTTCGACATCCGCGGCGCGGGCATCGACACCGCCGTCGGCTCCATGTCCGGCGGCAATATGCAGAAGGTCGTCGTCGCGCGTGAATTTTCGTTTGATTCCCCCGTGCTCATCATCGCCCAGCCCACGCGCGGCGTGGACGTGGGCGCCATCGAATTCATCCACACCCGCATCATCGAAAAGCGCAACGCCGGCTGTGCCATTCTCCTCTGCTCGGCCGACCTCGACGAGGTGTTCCGCCTGTCCGACCGCATCATCACGATGTACGAGGGGCGCATCACCGGCGAGTTCCGCACAAGTGACATCACCAAGGAGGAGATCGGCTGGTACATGACCGGCCACCGCGAGGGAAAGGAGGCGGCAAAAGCATGAAAAAGCTCGCAGGCGCGGTGAACTGCCGCTATCTGCTCTCCCTGCTGCTCTCGATCCTCTTCGCCTTCCTTATCGGCGCGGGCATCCTCGCCGTCTCCGGCTTCCACCCGCTCGAGGCCTACGGCGCGATGCTCTCCGGCGCGTTCGACAGCGCGCGCCACATCGGCGACTTTCTGGAGTACGCGATGGTGCTGTGCGTGTGCGGCCTTGCCTGCGTGCTCGGCGCGCGCGTCGGCATCTTCAACGTCGGCGGCGAGGGTCAGCTGCTCCTCGGCGCGATCTTTGCCGCGCAGGTCGGCGTGTGGATGGATGGGCAGCCCCGCTTCCTTGTCATCGTCTGTGCAGCGCTCGCCGCGATGGCGGTCGGCGGCCTGTACGCCTTCCTCCCCGGCGTTCTGAAGGTGAAGGTCAAGGTCAATGAGGTCATCACCACCATCATGCTCAACACCATCGCCGCCTACCTCTGCCAGTACCTCGCCAAGGGTCCGTGGAAGAACGCCAATAAGAACATGGTCGCCGCGACCGAACAGCTCGGCGCGCAATACTGGTTCGGCAATGTCATTCCCCGCTCCAACCTCACGAGCGCCGTGTTTGCCGCGGCGGTGATGGCCTTCCTTGTGTGGTATGTGATGGAGCGCACCTCCGTCGGCTATGAAATGCGCATCACCGGCGAGAATCCGCGCTTCGCCTTCTTCTCCGGCCTGCGCACCGATCAGATCGTCCTGCTCTCCATGGTCGTCTCCGGCGCGATGTGCGGTCTGGTCGGTATGTTCCGCGTCTACGGCGTGGAGCATCTTTACCGCGACAGCGTGAGCAAGGACTACTACTTCGAGGCCCTGATGGTCGCCATGATCGCGCAGTATAAGCCTGTGACCGTCATCCTCCTCTCGCTCTTCTTCGCCGTGCTGAAGATCGGCGCGCAGGGCATGGAGCTCATCGGCATTCCCTCGCAGATCTACCTCATCATTCAGACCGTTATCATCTTCTGCATGGCCGCCGAGAGCGGCATCACCCGCTCGCTCACCGCGGCGCACGAGCGCCGCAGAGCCAAGCGCGCCGCCGAAGAACGTTTAAAGGAGGAACTGAAACATGGATGACCTTTCCGCGATCCTCGCCAGCATTTTCTCCTCCGGCACCTTTAATGAGATGCTCCGCCGCGCCACGCCCGTGGCGCTCGCCGCCATCGGCGGCTCGCTCACCGAGCACGCCGGCATCATGAACATCGGCATGGACGGCATGATCCTCATGGGCGCGTTCTTCGGCGTATTCGGCAGCTATCTCTTTACCTCCGCCTGGGGCGGCGTGGGACTGGTGCTTCTTATGGGGCTGCTCGTCGGCCTGTTCTTTGCGCTCTTCGTCGTGAAGTTCCGCTCGGACGAGTTCATCATCGGCTGCGCGCTCAATACCTTCGCGCTCGGCCTGACGACCTATCTCTCCCGCTCCGTGTTCGGCACCTCCGGCGCGAAGGGCTTCCCCTCCCTGCCGACGGTGGACCTTCCGCTGCTGGATAAAATTCCCTTCCTCGGCGCGGTGCTCAACGGTCACTCGCTGTTTGTGTATCTCACCTGGCCCTTCGTCCTTGTGCTGTGGGTGTTCATCTACAAAACCCCCTACGGCTTCTGGCTGCGCGCGAGCGGCGAAAAGCCCGAGACGCTGCGCACCGCCGGCATCGAGCCGGAGAAGATGAAGTGGCTCGCGAGCATCCTCTGCGGCGTGCTGTGCGCGCTCGCGGGCGCGCACCTGTCGCTCGGCTACCTCAACGGCACCTTTGCCGAAAATATGTCCAACTCCCGCGGCTACATCGCCTTTGCCTGCGTGATCTTCGGCGCGGCGAATCCCGCCAAGGCCTACCTCGCGGCGCTGATGTTCGGCTTCTTCGACGCCATCGGCCTGAGATTGCAGGACTACGTCAGCTCCGACCTCACCGGTATCATCCCCTACGCCATCACCATCATTATGATGGTCTACGTCGTGGTGAACGCGCAGCGTCGCCGCCGCCACGCGGCGCAGCAGCAGCTGAGCCGCCGCGCACGGAGCTGAACGCACATCGGAGGCAGCTATGCAGCAGGGCATTTTTGAAAAAAGCATCACCGTCACGCCCGACTACTGCGACGCCGCGGCGCAGCTCTCGCCCCTTGCGGCCTTTACCATCTTTCAGGGCATCGCCGCCCAGCACGCCGAGCTCATCGGCGTCGGCGGCGCGGCGATGGCGAAGCGCGGCGAGTTCTGGCTGACCGTCCACACGCGCGTGGACTTCCTGCATCGCGCAGGTCTCATGGACGAGCTTACCGCCGCAACGTGGCCGGAGCCGTGCGACGGCAGGGCCGTGCGCTGCTACCGCAGCTACAGCCTGCACCGCGGCGACACGCTGCTCGCCCTCGGGCGCACGCAGTGGGCGGTCCTCGGCCCGGAAAGGAAGTTGATGCCGTTCGCGAAGACCGGCTTTCCCGCCGATTTCCCGTTCTCCGACCGCACCGGCATCACCGATCACCCCACCCGCTTCGCGGACGACCTGACGCAGGCGGAGCTCGCGCGCGGCTATACGGTCCGCTCAACGGACATCGACTTCGGCCGTCACATGAACAACGTCGCCTATGTCCGCGTGCTGCTCGACTGCTTCTCCGCCGCCGAGCTGGCCTCGGGCCGCATCGCGTCGATGGAGGTCCACTACGCCGCTCCCTGTCTGGAGGGCGAGGAGCTGGGCGTCTACTGCCGCCGTGAGGAGAGCGGCTGCCGCCTCGCCATCAAAAAGGCGGACGGCAAGGCCGCTGTGCTCGCCGCGGTGAAGCTCCGCTGAAGCAGCAAACGAGCGCAATACAAGCGCCGCGGTCGGATGACCGCGGCGCTTGCCGTTTTCTTATTCTTCCTTGCCGTAGAGCCAGGTGCAACCCTCGTTCACGCTGTCGACCGCTTTGCGGTAGGCGCCGAGCACGCCGGGCGCGGGATGCGCGGGACGCTTGATGTGTCCCAGCCGCTCCGCGAGCTCCTCGTCGCTGACCTCGAGGTGGATGGTGTGTTTGTCGATGTCGATCTCGATCATGTCACCGTCGCGCACCGCGGCGATGGGGCCGCCGTCCCACGCCTCGGGCGAGACGTGACCGATGCAGGGGCCGCGCGTCGCGCCGGAGTAGCGCCCATCGGTGACCATGGCGCAGCTCGTGTGCAGGCCCATGCCGACGAGCATGGCCGCGGGAATGGACATTTCACGCATTCCCGGCCCGCCCTTGGGACCCTCGTAGCGAATGACCAGCACATCGCCGGGCTTGACGGACTTCTCCGTCATGGCCGCGCGCAGCGCGTCCTCGGAGTCGAAGCAGACCGCGGGGCCGCGGTGGTGAAACATCTCGGGCACCACGCCGCTCTTTTTCACGATGCAGCCGTCCGGCGCAAGGTTGCCGTGCAGCACGGCGAAGCAGCCGTCGGGGTAGAGCGGCTCGTCGGCTGTGTGGATGATCTCGGGATCGACCCTGCGGCGGAAGCGGGCGAGGAACTCGCCCACCGTGCCGCCCGTCGCCAGACGCGCGTCGGGGTCGAGATAGCGCTCGATGGCCTTCATCGTCGCGCCCACGCCGCCAGCCTTATAATAGTCGTACATATTGAATTTTGAGGACGGCTTGAACTTCGCGACGCAGGGCACGTCGCGCTGGATCGCGTCAAAAGCCGCGAGGTCCATCGGAATGCCCATCACGCGCGCGAGCGCACAGATGTGGAGCTGGGCGTTCGTCGAGCCGCCGGTCGCGGTGACGTGACGCAGGCCGTTCTTGAGGCTCGCCTCGGTGACGATATCGGAAAAGCGTACGCCCTCCTTCGTGAGCGTGACGATGCGCTCGCCGACGTCGCGCGCCTGCTTGTACTTGGCGGACGAGCAGAAGAGCATGGTCGTGCTGTCGATGGGGCAGAGGCCGATGACCTCGGCGAATACGCCCATGGTGTTGGCGGTGCCGTACATCGAGCAGGTGCCGCAGGAGAAGCAGATGTTCTCACGGAAGCGGGTGAAGGTCTCCTCGCTGATGGCGTCGATGTTGCGCTGACCGATGGATTCCTTGAGGTCGGGCGTGACATAGGTGCCCTCGTCCGCCTCGTAGGGCAGCATACTGCCCGCCGTGAGGAACATACAGGGCTTATTGAGCGCCGCGGCGGCCATGAGCATACCGGGCACGATCTTGTCGCAGGAGCACAGGAACACCAGACCGTCGAAGCCGTGAGCGCTCGCCATCGCCTGAATGCTGCCGGCGATCAGGTCGCGCGATGGCAGGATGAAGTGCATCCCCTCGCCCTGCGCCATGCCGTCGCAGGGGGCGGGAACGTTGAACTCCGCCGGCGTACCGCCGGCCGCCCACACGCCCTCCTTGACGTAGCCCACCAGCTCCTTGAAGGCGCGGTGCCCCGGGTTGACGTCCGTAAAGGAGTTGACGATGCCGATGACGGGCTTTTCCAGGTCCTTCATGCGGTAGCCGCAGGCGTTCATCAAGCCGACGTAATAGCCCTCCTGCGGGTTCGAGGGGGTGCGGTTTCCCTTCCAGCTTTCCATCGTGTTTTCCTCCGTTCGTCTTATCGGTTGTCCCCATTATAGCGCAGCTTTGCTTAAAAGAAAAGCAGAAATTCAAACGCCTTTCTACAAGAAAAAGCTTGATATGTAGCCATTTTTTCGGTATGCTGTGGAAAAACGACCGACCGGAGGAAGCCGCCATCTGTGCGTGGCTGCGGGAAAACGGCGTCGGCGATCCGTAAGCCGAACAGGGAAACGGCAGCGGCTCTTTGAGCCGCTGCCGTTTCCCTGTAAGAGAGATCAGCGTATGCTGAGAGGATAAGCTTAGTACGCGGTGGTCATGGCGCCGTCGACGCAGATGACCTGACCGGAGATCGCGCTGTTCGCGGGAGAGCAGATGAACACCACGGAGCGGGCGTACTCGTCCGCCGTCTGGTAGCGCTTCTGCGGGAAGCTCGCGGCGTCGCGGGTGTTGTACTCCTCGAGCGTGGCCCACCACGCCCATGCGGAACGTGTTGGAGAGAATGAGATTATCCAGCTCCTGCTTGATGGAAGAAGACGTGGAGTTGACGATGCGTCCGCCGCCGCCCTGCTTCATGTAGGGCAGCGCCGCGCGGATGGCGGTGGTGTAGCTGTACAGGCATTTCTGATAGCCGTCCGCCCAGTCGGCCTCGGTCAGCGCCTCGAAGGTGCCCGCCTTGGGGCCGGGGCAGTGGTTCACAAGGCCGTAAATGCCGCCGAGGTCCTCTGCGACCTTGTTGATCATCGCGGTGATGCTCTCGTTGTTGAGCACGTCGTACATATAGGGGTGGGGACGGTTGCCGGTCTCCTTCTCGATGTCGATGACCGCCTGATCGAGCTCTGCCTTGAACGCCTCACTGGTGCAGATGACCACCTTTGCGCCCTCGCGGGCGAACTCTGTCGCGATGCCCTTGCCGAAGCCGGACGCGCTGGACATACAAATGACGACCTTATCCTTCAAACCCAGATCCATGATAATTTCCTCCTGATATGTTAAAATTTTTGATCATTCTCAGTGCAGCTTGAGATCCACGACAGGATTCTTCAGCGGCTCCATCTCGAAGCCGTCGGGGCCGACGATGCGGCACTCGGCGATGTCGCCGTCCTGAATGTGGAACGCGCGCGGAGTGCCGGTGGAGAGCACGTCGCCGGCGTACCAGCCCTGAATGCTCGAATGCAGGGAAACCAAGCGGGCGGGCAGATGTGTCATATGATCGACGGTATTCTTGGCGTGAATTTCGCCGTTATGAACGCTCTGGACCTCGAGCTTGAGGACGTCGGGCACCTCGTCGGGCGTGACGAGCTGGGGACCGAAGGAGAAGAACGTCGGGAAGTTCTTGACGATGGTCAGATAGCGGGGATTGCCGGGCACGAAGTCGTTGCCCTTGAGGATGGATTCCTCGGTCATATCGAGGATCGTGGTGTAGCCGACGATGGCGCTCTCCCACTCCTCCTCGGGAACGTCGCGGCAGTCGCGGCCCATGATGATGCCGAGCTCCGCCTCCGCCGTGGTCTTCTGCGCTTCCTTAAGCTTGGGCAGCAGGATGTCGTCATTCGGGCCAATGAGTGTATCCGCCATCTTGAAGAAGCTGCCGGGGAAGCCCGTGGGCGCGGCGTTGCCGATGTCCTTGGCGTGGTCGGCGTAATTGAGGCCGATGCCGAAGATGCGCTTGGGGTTGCGGTAGAGCGGCGCGTAGACGACCTCTTCGGTCGGCACGAGACCGGGGATGGTCTCAAGCTCCTCCCTGCCGCCCTCGTTGTACCACTTGGTGAGGCCGGGGATGTGATTGGCCTGAATGAGGCTCATCATGTCCTCCTTCCAGCCCGTGCCCTTGTAGGCGTTGAGCGCGGCGACGGGCAGGATGCCCTTCCCGGTGACGATGCCGGCGACCTCCGCGCCGTGCAGCTTGATCGTTGCAAGTCTCATGGTTGCTTTCCTCCTCTTAATCTTGTTCAGGCGATGCGGCCCACCGGCTCTTGACCGGCAAGCACCGCGTTGATGTTTTCGGCTGCGATCTTGGAAACGCGCGTGGCGGATTCGACCGTTGTGGGCGCGTAGTGCGACGTGACAATGACGTTCGGCAGCTTAAAGAGCGGGCTGTCCGGCGCGACCGGCTCGGGGTCGGTGACGTCAAGACCGGCGCCGGCGAGTCTGCCGTTCTCCAGCGCCTCGATGAGCGCAGCTTCGTCCACGATGGGGCCGCGGGCGCAGTTGATGAGCAGCGCGGTGGGCTTCATCAGCGCGAGGCGCTCGCGGTCGATGAGCTTGCGCGTCTCGTCGGTGAGCAGACAATGGAGCGTCACGACGTCGGCGCGGCGCAGCAGCTCGGAAAGGTCGTCCACCCTCTCGACGCCCTCGGGGATCTCGCTGATGTAGGGGTCGTAGACGATGACATGCATATCCAGACCGTCCCTGCACATATGCAGGATATGCTTTCCGATGCGGCCCATGCCGATCAGACCCAGCGTCTTGCCGGTCATTTCGATGCCGGGGGCGTGGTTCTTCGCGGCAAAGCCGACCGTGCGGTACTCGTTGGAAACGGGAATGATGTTCTTCGCCAGCGTGAGCATCAGCGTGAAGGCGTGCTCGGCGACGGAAAGGCTGTTCGCGTTCGGGGTGATGGTCACGGCGATGCCGTGGCTCTTGCAGTAGTCGAGGTCGATATTATCGTAGCCCACGCCGTGCTTGGAGACGATCTTGAGGTTCTTCGCCGTCGCGAGCAGCGAGCCGGGCAGCTCGATGATGCGCACGAGCACGGCGTCCGCGTCCACGATCTCGCGGCGGATGATGTCCATGTCGCGGTCGGCGTAGACGACGGTGTGGCCCGCCGCGGTCAGCAGCTCGGGTCCGATGGGGTGGACCGATTCGGTGATGAGAATTTTTGCCATGATGCTTCCTCCTTTACAGGCTCAGACCGTAGGGCTTGCCGAGCTCCAGCAGCTCTTCGTAGACCGGCTGCGGCACCTCAATACCGTTTGCAGCATTTTCTTCCGCCTTGCGGCCGGAGCGTTCGCCGGGCAGGAAAATTTCCTCCACACCATCGGCCTTTTTCAGCGCCTTGATCTCCCGTGACATGGCGGAAAGAGCCGACTTGAACGCTGCCGGTTCGATGAAATGCGCAATGTCGATGGCGCCGAGAAAATGGCTGACGCCCTGCGGCTCGTCCATCACATAGAGGTCATGCAGATGCGGACCGTAGGGGCCGCCGCTGAGAATGCCGCAAAGCATATCGACCATGATGGCGAGGCCGCTGCCTTTCGCGCCGCCGATCGGCACGAGCGAGCCGGCACGACCGGCCGCGGGGTCCGTGGTGGGCCTGCCGTCCTTATCCAGCGCCCAGCCCTCGGGAATAGACTTTCCCAGCTTCTGCGCCAGAATGAGCTTGCCCAGCGCCACAACGCTCGGCGCCATATCCAGCACGACCGGAAGGTCGTCGGACGGAGCCGCCACGGAGATGGGATTTGTGCCCATGTAGGGCTCAGCGCTGCCGAAGGGCGCGATCTTGCCCTTGAGATTGGTGCAGGCAAATCCGATCATATCCTGCGCGGCAGCAAGCCTTGTGTAATAGGCGGCGGTGCCGAAGTGGTTGGAGCTGTGCACGCTTGCAAAGCAGCAGCCCGTCTCTTTTGCCTTGGCGATGCACCGCTCCATCGCAAATTTTGCCGCCGCCGCGCCCAGCGAGTTGCCGGCGTCCACGACCAGCGTGGAGGTCGATTCCCGCACGATGCGGATGTTGTTTTCACGCGACATCACGCCCGCGTCCATGCGCTGCATATAAACGGCCAGACGGCTCACACCGTGGGTGGACACGCCTGTCAGCTCCGCGTCGATCAGCGCGTCAGCCACCGCTTCCGCGCAGCTCCTCTCCACACCGGAGGCCGTCAGGACCGACACGCAGTAGCCCCGCAGCGCAGATGCTTCAAACCTTGGCATAATCTCCCTCTTTTCCGATGGTTTTTTGATTTCCCTGTTTGACTCTATCATAGTGCATCGCCGCGAAAAGGTCAAAGACTTAAATGTGACTACCCCTATAGCATTTTTACTATACCATGCTTGACGGCGCCGTATTTTTTGCTATAATCGAAGAGGAAAACGAGGTGATCTGGATGGTACAGGACCGAAATCCGGAATATTTTCTTGCCATTGCGTCCGAGAAAAGCATTTCGAAAGCCGCGGAGCGGCTGCACATCTCGCAGCCCTACTTGAGCCAATACGTCATCCATCTGGAAAAGGAATTCGGCGTCCGCCTGCTCGACCGCACCAGGTCGCCGCTGGCGCTGACCGCCGCCGGCAAGGTCTACGCCAACTATCTCGAGGACAGCTCGCAGCTCTATGAGCAGCTTTTGCAGGATTTCACACGCCTGAACGCCAGCCGCCGCCAGACGCTCCGCGTCGCCATGAGCAACTGGCGCGCCAGCACGCTCCTGCCGAGCATCCTGCCCGCCTTTTCGCAGGAGCACCCCGAGGCCCATCTTGAACTGCTTGAGCGCCCGACGAGCGAGATGTTCCGTCTGGTGGCGGACAACACGGTGGATTTTGCCATCATGAACACCAATCTCAATACGCCCGACTACCTGACGACTGAGACCATTCTCTACGAAAAGATCCTCCTGGTCGGCAACCGCGGCAACCGCGCCGCGCAGGCGCTTGCGGAGGCCTGCCGTGCGGGACGGGAGCCGGAGCTCTCCGTTCTCGAGCACGAGCGCTTTGTCCTGCTCTACCCCGAGATCCTGCTCGCCATGCGCGTCAACAACTTTCTCGAACGGGAGCATATCACCGTCGAAAACGCGCTCTACACCACCAACGCCACCACAGCGCTGAATCTGACGGCGGAAAACTACGGCTTCTGCTTCGTCAATGAGACCGCCGTCCACAACGCGCCGAACCGCGGCGAGCTGCTCTTCTTCGACCTCGACTCCCCCGACCTTGTCCACCCGCTGAGCGTGGTCTACAAGAAAAAGCGCCACCTTCTGCCCGCCGCCCGCGCCTTCGTCGATGCCGCGCGCCGCTTCCTGCAATCGCAGTCGTGGCGCAGCGAGTGCGACTGCCGCGTGGAGCACGGCCGTCCGGTATAGCACGGCAAAGCCCGCCTCCGAGGCGATGTCGGAGGCGGGCTTTGTTCATTTCTTTTTCTCGCGCGCCAGAATACTGGAATAAAAGCGCTCGCCGAGGCGGCTGCGCAGAAGGCCGCGCAGCGCCGTGCGCTGCTCGTCCGTCATGGCTGCGGTCGGCACAAGGTAGAGCTGATCGGCCGTAAGGCAGAGCATGAACACGCTCGAAATTTCGATGGCCGAGGCGAGCTTCGCGAGCGCGACCGTGTTGCGGAGCTTCTTCTCGGGGACCTCGACCGAAAGCTTGCCCGCGTCAAAGCGCAGAACGTACTCCGTCCCCAGCAGCGACTCGTCGCTTTTGAGGTAGCGCAGCACGCGCTGCTCCTCGCGTCCGAGCAGCAAAAGCATCCAGACAAGATAGGCCGCCGCGATGTAGATCGGAAGGTAGCTCAGGGGAAAGGTACCCTGCACGGCAAGCACAGTGTAAAACGCCACCGCCAGCACGACGGCGATGCCCACACGGAAGGTATTGCGGTTTCGCAGGAACATGGCGTAGAGCGACGCCTGCCGAAACACCTTTTTATTGACGCGGTAACGGATCTCCTGAGCTTCCATGGTTCTTCTCTCCTCGCTTGGATTCTTACGCTACAGTATACCGCGCGCCGGGGGCGCGGTCAATGAGAAAATATGAGGGTCCCTTTTCGGGGCCCTCATATTCCGTATCCGGTTCAGCAGAGCTTACTTCTGCTCCTGCTTGGCCTTGTGCTTGTCCATGATGAACTTGGGGCCCTTCTCCCACTTCTTCACGTTGACGAGAAGCAGAGCGACCGCGATCACAAGACCGGCGATATCCGTCAGCGTGCCGGGGATGAACATCAGCAGGCCGCCGGCGATGAACACGATGCGTTCAAGCCAGTTGAGCTTCCACAGCAGCCAGCCCTGGAAGCCGGCGGACATGATGGCAACGCCGATGATCGCGCTGATGGCGACGGAGATGATCTCGCCGACGCTGCCCTGCATCATCATTGCCGGGTTGTAGCAGAACGCGAAGGGCACCATGAAGCCGGCGAAGCCGAGCTTGCAGGCCTCGACCGCCGTGGTCATCGGGTTGGTCTTGGCGATGCCGGCGCCGGCATAGGCCGCGAGGGCGACCGGCGGGGTGATGGCGGACAGGCACGCGAAGTAGAACACGAACAGGTGCGCCGTCAGCGGGGCAAGGCCGAGCTTGATGAGGGACGGAGCGAGGATGGACGCCGCAATAACATAGGCCGCGGTGGTGGGCAGGCCCATACCGAGGACGATGCAGGTGATGGCGGTGAAGAGCAGGGACGGGAACAGCAGGCCGTGCGCCGCCTGGATCATCATATCGCCGAAGATGACGCCGATGCCGGTGATGGAGACCATGCCGACGACGATACCGGCGCAGGCGCAGCCGATGACGATGGACATGGCGCTGAAGCCGGACTTGACCATGGCGCTGGGGATGGTCTTGAGGGTGAAGCGCTTCTTCTTATCGAAGAGCATGACCACGGGCACCGCGCAGGTCGCCCACAGGGCGGAGTAGAGCGGAGAATACTGCGCGACGAGCAGGCAGTAGAGCAGGACCGCGATGATGAGCAGATAGATCCATCCGTCCTTCATGACCTCGCGGCTCTTGGGAATATCCTTGGGGTCCATGAGCGTGACGTGCGCGATCTCCGTCTGGGACATAACGGCGACGGCGCAGCCCCAGTAATAGAGCAGCGCGGGAATGACCGCCGCGATGACGATGGCGATGTACTTCTGCTCGGTGAACGCGACCATCAGGAACGCGCCGGAGCCCATGACAGGGGGCAGGATCTGACCGCCGGTGGAGGCAACGGCCTCAACGCCGCCGGCGAACTGGGGCTTGTAGCCGCGGGACTTCATCAGAGGAATGGTGAACGTGCCGGTGCCGACGACGTTGGCGACGGCGGAGCCGTTGATGGAGCCCATCAGGCCGGAGGCGACGACCGCGCTGAGCGCGGGGCCGGACTTGATCTTACCGGTGAGGGAAATGGCGATGTCGTTGATGAAGTCGGAGCAGCCCGAGGCCTCAAGGAACGCGCCGAACATAACGAACATGAAGATGACCGTGGCGGAAACGCTCATGGTCGTGCCGAACAGACCGTCCAGGTCGGTAGCGAGGAACTTGCAGATACGCTCGAGGGAATAGCCGCGGTGCGCGATGGCCATGGGCAGATTCGGACCGGCGAGCGCATAGGCGATGAAGATGAGCGCGAGGACCGGCATGATGTAGCCGAGGGTGCGGCGGGCGCACTCGAGGACGATGATGACGAGGCAGGTGCCCGCGAAGGTCGCCATCCAGGTCGTCTTGCTCAGACGCTCGGTGAGGTGATGGACCTCGTCCTGCGCCATCCAGACGGAGACCCAGGTGAGGACGACGAGGATCATATCAAACGTGCGGCAGGCGGCGCGGAAGGCCTTGCTGCCGGCGAATTTATCCTTGAAAATGTGCTTGTAGAGAGGCTGGGTGAGCAGGATCAGCGTGAGGGCGAAGCCCAGATGCACGCCGCGCTGCACGGAGTAGTCGAACAGGCCGAAAAAGCCGGTGTAAATATGGAAGGAGGTCATCAGGAAGGCGACGACGGAGGCCATCATAATGAACTTGTCGCCCTTACCCTCTTCGAGAGTTCTCGCTGCTGCCAGTTCGCTGTCAAGCGAGGCGACGTCGATCTCTTTGATTTCTTTCTTATCGGACATAAACGCATCCTTTCTGTTAAGTGGGGGGTCTTAACGAAACCTTAATGAAAAGGGGGAGCCGGAGTTGGGATGTCCCAACTCCGGCCAAAAAATGCTTTTCGCAGGGACGGTCAGATCGTCCTTTTGATCAAGTTTTCAGAATTCCTCGATTAGATGAGGCCCTGCTCGCTGTAGTACTTCTGGGCGCCGTCGTGCAGAGGAATGGGCATCTGGGTGCAGAGGAAGCTGGGATCGGTCATGTCCTTGAGCAGGGCGTTACCGGCAGCCAACTCCTCGGTGTGCTCGTTCATGGCCTTGCACAGATCGTAGACGAGATCCGCGTCCATATCGGCGGTGACGATGATGAGGCACTTGACGCCGAAGGTGTTAGTGGTCTCGGTCTGGCCGGTGTAGGTGCCGGCGGGGATGGTGGTCTGGATGTAGGCAGCGTTGCCCGCGAGGACCTTGTCGATCTCCTCCTGGGTCATGTCGAGGACCTGGATCTCCTTGGTGGCAGCGAGGTTGAGCTGGCCGCCGATGGGCAGGCCGGCGAAGCCGAAGGCCGCGTCGAGGATGCCGTCGCCGACGGAGTCAGCGCCGTCGCCGAGGCCGAGGTTCTCAAGGCTGGTGTTGTCCTTGGTGATGTCCATAGCGGCGAAAGCGGCGAGGGTGGCGTTCTCGGTCGCGGAGGCCGCGGGGCCGACGGCAACGCGCTTGCCGAGCAGGTCATGGATGTAGGTCAGGCCGGAGCTCTTGAGCGCCACGCCGCTGAGCACGGAGGTGTAGACCGCGCCGATGACGCGCAGGTTGTCCAGCTTGCCGATGTCGGCGAACTTGCCGGTGCCGTTGTAGGCGTTGAGAACGACGTCGGAGGTGGCGACCGCGACGTCGACCTCACCGGTGGAGACGTCCTGGCAGTTCTGGAAGGAACCGGTGGAGGTCTGGGTATTGCACTTCACACCCTGGACGTTGTTCGTCCAAACCTGAGAGACGGCCGCGCCGGCGGGGTACATGGAGCCGCCGGTGTCGGCGGTGCCGAAGGTCATAATGACGTTGCCGCGGGCGGACTTATCGCCGTCGCTGGAGGCGTCACCGTCGGAGGCAGGCTGCTTCTCGCCGCAGGCGACCAGAGCGAAAACCATTGCCAGTGCGAGGATCAGAGACAATACTTTTTTCATGCTGATATCTTCCTTTCAAAAATTATATACCCGGCTTGCGCCGAATACGACAAAAAAGTTAAATTCTCTGTTCCGAGCCGGAACAGAGAAAAGACCACACGGTCTTTTTCGCGTACGCCGCACCCTCGTGCGGTATGTTTGGTACGTTCACAGCTTATTCATTTTTTATGGACGGATTATAATTCATTCATCCTCGTCTTGTCAAGTCTTTCACAAGCATATTTTCCTGTTTTTTCGATGAAATTTTCTGGTCATTGTCATTCCGCACAGAAATGCTTCTTTCTTTTTGTGCTATTAGTCACTTTCTTCTTTTGTTTTTTCAGCAAAATTCAAATTTCGCCGTAAAAACTTCATATTCTGCCGCATTTTCGCGCCCGTGCTCCCCCTGTATCCGGGGCGTTCAGGAGATGTTTTCCGCCGTAAGGTCTCCGTTAAGCGCGCGCAGCCGTTTTCGTGAGAGCGGCGGATCACACGCAAAATGCTTTTGTATGAATATTCATCCTTCTATACATCAATATTTTGCCATTTTCTTCTTGTTATCTGCTATATCCCACCAAATTAACAGGTTTTATTCTACGCTATTACGATAGCATAGTCAATCGTAAACATCACTTTTTTGGAATTTTAGGATATCTGCACAGCATTTTTCGCCGTTTTTTGACACATCCGTGACATGATCCGTCCGCAGGCAGGTCCCATCCCCCAAAGAGTTGCATTATTTCATGCGATGGGTTATAATTCAGGTGATATTTTCCGTGCAAGGAGGAAACGCGATGAAAGCTAAGGTATATTTCTCCCGTGAGATCACGCCCGAGAAGGTCGTGGCGCTTTACCGTGCCGTGGGCCGCGAACTGCCGGGCAAGGTCGCCGTGAAGCTGCACTCCGGCGAGCAGGGCAACCAGAACTTTTTGGGTCCCGACTTCTGGCGGCCGATGATCGAGACCGTGCATGGCACGGTGGTCGAGTGCAACACCGCCTACGAGGGCGAGCGCAACACCACCGAGAAGCACCGCCGCACGATGATCAAGCACGGCTGGAGCACGAACTTCGACGTGGATATTCTTGACGCCGAGGGTCCCGATCTGGAGCTTGCCGTTCCGAACGGCAGGAGCATTCAGAAGAACTTCGTCGGCAAGGACATTGCCAACTACGATTCCATGCTCGTCCTCTCCCACTTCAAGGGGCATCCGATGGGCGGCTTCGGCGGCGCGCTCAAGCAGCTCTCCATCGGCTGCGCGTCTTCCTACGGCAAGGCCTACATCCACGGCGCCGGCGAGCCCGAAAAGATCTGGACTGCCGACCACGACAGCTTCCTCGACGCGATGGCGGACGCCGCCTCGTCCGTGGTGGAATACTTTAAGGACAAGACCGTTTTCATCAACGTTATGAAGAATATGTCCGTGGACTGCGACTGCTGCGCCGTGGCCGAGGACCCGTGCATGGCGGACATCGGCATCCTTGCCTCGCTCGACCCCATCGCGGTCGATCAAGCCTGCCTCGATCTGGTCTACGCCTCCGACGATCCGGGCCGCGACCACCTCGTAGAGCGCATTGAGAGCCTCAACGGTGTCCGCACGGTCGAATCCGCGGCGGCTCTGGGCTTCGGCACGCGGGAATACGCGCTCGTGGAGCGGTAACATAAAACGCCATAAGGGAAAAGCACGGGGCTCCCCGTGCTTTTTCTTGTACATTATAATAGGTATGGGTCACAGGAACTTATCCAGCTCGCGCTCGACCTCTGGCAGCTTCTTCGGCGCGGGATGCTCGGCGCGATAGCCATCCTTGATGACCATGGAGAGCGTGCGCAGGGCCGAGAGATCCGCGAGCGGATCCTTCGCGCAGATGATCAGATCCGCTGCCTTGCCCGCCTCGATGGAGCCGGTCTCGCCGTCGATGCCGGCAAGCCGCGCGTTGAGCAGCGTCGCGGTGTGGAGCGCGAAGGCCGGCGTCACGCCGCAGTATTTCACGAAGTAGCACAGCTCGCGCCACATATCGTAGTGCGTGATATAGGGGCAGCCGGTGTCCGTGCCGAGGCCGACCGGAATGCCGTTTGCCAGATTTTCCCGCGCCATGGCGATGATGCCGTCAAAGACGACCTTGCCGTTCTCCTGCTGCTCATAGGTCGCGTGGGAGACACTGCGGTCAAAAAGCGCATAGGGCAGCGCGGGCGAGAGCGTCGCGACCTGGAACGCGCCCTTCTCCTTGTAGAGCGCGGTGATCGCCGCATCCGGCTGCGCGCCGTGCTCGATGGAATCCACGCCGTTTTCCAGCGCCACACGCACGCCCTCGGGGCTTTCGACGTGCGCGGCGACCTTCATGCCAAGCGCGTGCGCCTTGTCGCAGGCCGCCTTCACCAGCGCGGGCTGCATCCGCAGCACGCCCGGCTCGCCGACGACCTCGGCGTCGAGTACGCCGCCGGTGATCATGAGCTTGATGAGGTCCGGCTTCTCCGCCGCGATCCGCTCCACATAAGCCGCGGCCTCCTCCGGTGTCTTTGCTTCGTAGGCAAGGGAGCCGGCCATGTGCCCGCCCGGCACGGAGACCGCCATATTGGACGCCACCACGCGCGGGCTGAGGATCTTTCCCTGCGCGGCCAGGTCGCGGATGATCGTGTCGAAGTCCGCCACGCCGCCGACCGTGCGGATGGTCGTCACGCCGCTGAGAAGCTCCGTCTTCGCGTAGCCCTCGCACAGCTTCACGCCGATGCGGCGCGTGAGCGCGTTGGCGGTGATGAGCTTCACGAGCTTCTTCGGGTCGCTCGCCTTTTTCTTCGGCTTGCCGGAGGCGGGCAGATGAACGTGCAGATTGATAAGCCCCGGCAGCACATACTGTCCGCCGAGGTCCACGACCTCATAGCCCTCGCGGCGCGCCGCGGCATCGGCGACCGCGCCGATGCGCCCGCCCTCAATATAAATATCCCGCCCCGTCTGCGGCGTCATTTTCTCCGTGCCGTCGAGCAGCACGCCGTTTGTGAGCACATAGTTTGTTTCATTCCGGAACATGGCATTTCCTCCGCTCCTTCCATGTTTGCCTTATCATACCACACCGCTCCACGGCCGGCAAACGGATTTTTTGCGCACTTCGTGCATTCTGCACAATTTCGGGCCGACATTGTTTGACCAAAAGCGGGTGAAAAAGCCTTGCATCCGCCGTCGAATTATGGTATCATTACAATAGTTACAAATTGTAACCTTTGGTACCGTTCGGCGGCGCGCCCCGTCTGCGCCGCTTTTTCATGAGAATTTGAGGAGGATGCCCTATGAAACTGCGCCACGCGCTCCGCGGCACGGCTGCCGGCCTGCTGCTGGCGGTCTGCCTGACCACCCCCACCCTCGCGCTCACCGGCGTTGTGGACGTCGGCGGCAGCGTTCTGCGTGTGCGCAAGACCGCGAGCACCGGCTCCGCCGTCCTCGATCAGTTGCCAAGCGGCAAACAGGTCGAGATCGTGGACACCGCGACGAACGGGTGGTACGGCATCCGGCTCGGCAGCGTGAAGGGCTACGTCTCCGCAAGCTACATCAAGCTGCTTGAGGAAGCCGCCCCCGTCGTCACGGCAGAAGTCAGCGCGGTGAGCGCCTCTGCCGCGCAGAGTGAGAGCACCTATGTCAAGGTCACCGCAGACGCGCTCAACGTCCGCACCGGCCCCGGCACCGACTATGCGGTCGCAGACGAGCTCGCGCAGGGCAAGGTCGTCAAGGTCCTCGGCGCGCAGGACGGCTGGTATCAGATCGGCAGCGGCTACATCGACGCGGCGTACACTGAGGCCGCCACCTATGAGGAGGCGCTCGAGCAGCTCTACATCCGCGTCGTGCAGGGTCCGCTCAACATCCGCTCCGGCCCCGGCACCGGCTACTCCAAGGTCGGCTCCCTCGCCAAGGGCCGCTGCGTGAAGGTCGTGTCCGTCCAAAGCGGCTGGTATCAGATCGAGCAGGGCTACGTCAGCGCCGCCTATGTGGAGGAAACGGACTACACTCCCGCCGCCGCTTCGAGCAAGGGTCAGGAGCTTGCGAACATCGCGCTCCAATACGTCGGCTACAGCTACGTCTATGGCGGGGCCAGCCCGCGCGTCGGCTTTGACTGCTCCGGTCTTGTGCAGTATGCCTGCGCACAGCTCGGCTACTCCATCAACCGCACCGCCTCCACTCAGCTGCAAAACGGCGTTACCGTTTCGTGGGACGAGCTTGCCCCCGGCGACCTCGTGTTCTTCAAGAAGCCCGGCAGCACCACCTCGAAGCCCGTCACGCACGTCGGTATGTACATCGGCAGCGGTCAGTTTGTCCACGCCTCGGACTATGGCGTCGGCGTCATCGTCAGCAACCTTTCCGACGCCTACTACACCACCGGCTATGTCAGCGCCCGCCGCATCGCGGTATAACGTCAAATCAAAACAGCAGGAGCCCGCGCAGCGCGCAGGCTCCTTTCCTTATGGCTTTTTTCTGTCACACCGGGTAGGCGCCGATGCGCGCGATCTCCGCGTCGCACAGCGCGCTGACCGCGTCGAAGTCCACACAGGGTTGGTAGAGCGCTTCAAGCGCGTCATGCCCGCGCTTGGCGCGCTTGAGGGACGCGACCGCTTCCTCCTCCAGCGCGCGGCGGACACGGCGGATGAAGCGCAGGTGCGCCTTTTCGGCGCGGGTCAGCTTCTCCTCCGCCATCGCGTCGACGCGCAGGCGACGGTAGGGCTTTCCTTCATAGCGCACGCCCTCGCCGGTCGTGACGAACGCAAGGCCCCGCGCGGGGATCAGCAGATGCGCGATCTCCGCGGGCCGCAGCGGGTCGCGGCAAGCCAGAACGTCCTCCCCCGCCTCCAGCGCCGCGTCGCGCAGCAGACGCAGCACGGGCGCGGCAAGGCCGTAGCTGTCGCACAGCTCATAAACACGCGGGCAGAGAGCGTCCACGCTGTCGAAGCGGCACACCTTGCCCTGACAGGTCAGTCCGCCGAGAAAGACGTCCGCCGCGCGTCCCCGCGCCTCTCCGCGACCCTTGAGCTCGCGCGCGGCGATCCCCGCCGCACGGCGCAGCAGCTTTTCCTCGTCGAAGTGCGCGCGCACCAGAGCGCGGCGCTCCGCGTCCACACCGCCGAGCGCCCGCAGAACATGGTACGCCTCGCGGTAGGACGCGCGGTAGGCGTCGGTCAGCGCCGTCAGACCGTTTGCGACCTCCTTCGCCGCCGCGCTGTCACAGCACTGCGACAGGTCCACATAGCGCTCATGCGCCAGCGCGTACCGCGGCTCGAGGACATGGGGCGCGGTGCCGTCGACGATGGCCGTCCGGATGGCCGGAGCGATCACGCCGTCGAGTGATTCGGGATCGCCGGAGCAATGGATGTACACGGTCTCCAGCCCGCGCCCCTCCAGCGCCGCGGCCGCGCGGCGCATGAAGGTCGATTTGCCGCAGCCGGGAGTCCCCTTGAGAATGATCAGATCGTAAAGCCTTGCGTCGAGAAGCTGGTCATACAGCCCATAAAAACCCTCCGCGCTGTTCGCGCCGAGGAAAAAATGCGTCTGTTTCATGGTCCGCCTCCAATGGTCTTAGTTTCTATCTCAACCTATGCGCGGCGGCGCGTCCATGTTTGCGTGGACGGAAAATGTTTTGCACAAAAAGGAAAAGCGCCCGTCACGGACGCTTTTCCTTTGATTTTTTCAGATGCCGAGCAGCTGGCGCTTCTTCGCCGCGAACTCCTCCTCGGTGAGCACGCCGGCGTCCAGCAGCGATTTGTACTGCTTGAGCTCCTCCACGGTGCTCGGCGCGCCGCCCGCCTGCGCGGGGGCCGCAGTCTGCGCCGCGGAGGCGGCGCCGGTCTCCGGCGCGCCGGGGGCGATAAACTGCATCAGGTTGCGCGCAAGGGTGTGCAGCTCATTGACCTTCTCGTCGTACTTGTGCAGGAAGGAGTCCACGCTCGGATAGTCGTCGTCAAACTCCGGCGCGTCCAGCTCGTTGCGGTAGGCTTTCCAATAGGGATGGTCCAGCTCCAGCTCCACCACGAACTGACGGAACGGCGAGGACTCGCGGAACTCGGGCTTATGGAACTCCAGCTCGCGCTCACGCTCGCGCCACTCCTCGTTGGTGCGGTCGAGATACTGCACGCGCTCGGCCTGCATGATGCGCTCATAGTCGCTTCTCTGCAGCTTGAACTGCTCGATACGCGGCGCGAGCAGACGGACGCGCTCGGGGTTCTTGCTCTCAGCGCAGACAAGACCGGCGGCCGTGCCGGTAAAGAGCGGTTCCTTGTCCTCCGTGATGCGGAAGGACTTGAGCGCGGACTTTTCAAACACAATGGTGCTCTCGTCATCCTTCAGGCGGAAGAGTCCGTTGGTCACATCAAGCCCCAGCTGCGTGTTGAACGCGCCGAAGCCGAAGCGATACTCGGGATGGAAGCGCTCGCGCAGCACCTGATTTTTGTTGTAAAAATCTATGTAGCGGTGGAAATCGTCGAGCGTCATGCTGTCCAGCACGCCGTTCGGCAGATCGATCTTCTTGTCGCATTCCTTGCAGATGGGCACACCCTCGACCTTGGTCGGCAGCAGGCGGGGCGTCGCGTTGCCGCAGATGGGGCAGGGCTTCTTATTATTGCTGAATAATCCCATAATGCTTCTCCTTCTATTCTCCGTTTTGTCCGGCGGCTGTCCGGCCACCCCTCGGACGCTCTTGCAGGAAAAGCATAGCACGCCCTGCGGAAAGATGTGCGTTTCTCGCCCGAAATGTATGATTTTGCGGCGCGAAATGCGCCCTTCCTCCGCTTTACGCTTTAAACGGCGTGAAGAGCAGGACTTCATATTGCTTGGTATAGCGCTCCATGAGCTGCTCCGCCTCGGCGCGGGGAATGGTCTTGCAGCGGTCTTCGAGCTGCGTATCGTCCAAGGACAGGGCATCGAGACCCTTGGCGTGGTACCACACGCCGCCGCGGTCAAAAACGCTTTCGATGGGCAAAAGCGTCTCGCCGTAGCGGAGATAGGTCCTCCCCCAATGGTCGGCGCCGCCCGACCACTCATGTGCAAGCGTGCCGTCAGAACAGAGAAAATACTTGCTGCGGCTCCAGCCGTCCACCACGCGGACAGCCTTTGCGCCGTCGAGGCGGTAGATATTGAAGATCACGCCGTAGCCGTCGCCCCAGTCCGCGCCGAGCAGCAGCTCGCTCGTGCCGTCGCCGTCGAGGTCGCGCAGCAGCCAGCCGGGCGTCTGGTAGTAGTCGTTCACGGACAGGAGATCATGGCTGAAGTCGGTCTGCACGTCGCTTGCGCCGGAGCGCCGCAGGTCGCTGATCTCGGCGAGCAGCGCGTTGTAGGCAGCGTAGCCGGTCGCGCTCGCCGCATCGCCGCGCGCAGGGGGCGAAAACACGGAGGAGGCAGGGCACATGTCATTTATGTGGATTCCGTTGTCCTTCAAAAATCGCGTGAGTACGCCTTGTGAGTCGCTTTGCAGTGCCTCGTATTGGCGCTGGCTGACAGGATCGTTTAACAGGAACTGCACATCGGACGGCAACACCAGCAGATACACATACTCATCATCGGCTCCGAGGACATACTCGGCGATGCCGAGAATCTCGGGGACAGGCAGTGCGTCATAGCCCCTCCATTCCTTGAAATTATCCCAGCTCATAGCGACCAGCCACCATACGTTGCCCATTCCCCCGTCGGGATACGCCGCAAGCGCGTTCTTTTCCGACAGATGGAACAGCATGATCCCATATCCCAGATAGGTAGTCCCCTTGTCGCAGGCGGAGAGCTCTGCAATATCCTCCCATGCAGCGGGAACGGTGAGCGTCAGCGACAGCGTCGGCTCGGTCATGGTTTTCATTTCCTCCTCGAGCCGGAAGCTCTGCTCCATGACCTTGAGCTGGCCCTCCTCTAATCTGACCTGCCACTTGTCCGCGCCCTCATAGCTCCAGTACGATTCGATCTGATAGAAGCCGCCCTCCGGACGGGGATAGAGGCTGAGCATCGTGCCGCTCTCCCCCTCCCGCAAGGTGCAGCGGTAGTGGTCGGAGAAATACTTCAGCGTCCAGCCGGCGCTGTACAGCTCCATCAGCTTGTCGTCAAGGCCGCTCCCCTCCGTGACAAGGAAGTAAGCGCCTGTTCCCGCGCCCGAGCGCCAGAGCGGGCTGTCGCCCTCGCGCTCCCATCCATCAAGGACGCGGATGCTCCACGCATCGGTGTAAACGCGGTCGGCGTCCTCTGCCGGCTCGTCGCTCTCCTTGAAAAAGTCCTCCGGCAGCGGGGCGTTCCCCTCGGTGTACGGCCAAGTGATGTGGAAATTCCGGTAGGCGTCGCCGTCAATGCAGAGGTAGACGTTGCCGTTGTTCACGACCGTGTGCCGCACGCCGTCCGTCGTGGTGACATAGAGCTCGATGCTGCTGCCGGCAAGCGGCTCCATACTGCGGACATACCGACCGCCGCTCCTGTTGATGAGCGCGACCACCTCGGCGAACTCCTCCGCGTCAAAGTCCTTGTACTGCTTGTCGGGCGTCTGCGGCATGGTCGTCAGCTCGATGCGCGCCACGTCCTCCACGCGCAGCTCCTTCGCCCACTTCATCGTCGCGCGCTCGGGATTCGTCAGAAAGCACACCGCCACAACGACGCACACGGCGACCGACGCTGCGACGATCCAGAACGCGGGCTTTTTGTAGCGCAGCGCGTTCTTCACGCGCGCGCCCACGCCCACCTCGCCGAAGGCGAGCGGACAGGCGGCAAGCATACGCCGCGGCACGCTGCACGCAAGCAGCGCGCTTGAGTAGGCCTTGACCTGCCCCGCGTCCATGCCGCGCAGCACGCGCTCGTCACAGGCCAGCTCGATGTCGCGGCAGAGCAGGGTATAGGCAAGCCACAGCAGCGGGTTGAACCAGTAGACCGCCAGCAGGGCAAAGCCCAGCGGCTTCCACCAGTGGTCACGCCGCGCGAGGTGCGCGCGCTCATGCGAGAGCACACTCCCCCGCTGCGCCTCGTCCAGCGCGGAGGGCAGATAGATGCGCGGGTGCACAATGCCGAGGATGAACGGCGAGGGGACCTCGTCACAAACATAAATATTCTCCCGCAGCGGAATGGAGGCGCTCACGCGCCGCCGCAGCCGCAGATAGCTCACGAGCGCGTAGAGCAGCATCGCCGCGAGGCCGATGAGCCACACCCAGCCCGCGAGATAGGTCCACACATAGAGCGGGTTGACGCTTGCCAACGGCGCGGCGGCAAAGCTCTCGCTCAGCGAAGGGTTCACCGCGTTGTCGATGATCGTCACGCCGCTCGTGATGGTCGGCGCGGGGTCGAACCGCACGACCTCGGGGCTGAGGGTCTCCGCGCTCGGGATCAGGCTCAGCGCGCTCTCGATGGAGAACGGCAGCATCAAGCGCAGCGCGACCATGCCCCAGAGCAGGACGTTCACCCACTTCGGGGCCCTTTTAAGCACGAGGCGCAGCGCCAGCACGACCAGCACCAGCCAGCTCGCCGAAATGCTCAGATTGAGGAGCTTGAGAAAAATACCGCTCATACGCTCACGACTCCTTTCCGTATGCGTCGATCATCTCCCGCAGCGCGGCGACCTCCTCCGCCGAAAGCGCCTTGCGCGCGGTGAAGGCCGCGACAAAGGCGGGCAGCGAGCCGTCAAAGGCATCCTCCACCAGCCGTTCGCCCTGCGCGGCGTAGTATTCCTCCCGCGTGATCCGCGCGGTGACCACGCTGTTTTCATTTTGGAAAATGCCGCGCTCGCAGAGCTTGCGCAGCACGGTATAGGTCGTCGGCTTCTTCCAGCCCCATTCCCTCTCGCACAGCTTCACCAGCTCGCCGGAGCCGATCGGCTCGTGCTTCCATACAAGCTCGGCAAACTGCGTCTGCACCGTGCCCATTTTTCTTTCGTCCATCGTCGGCCTCCTTTCGGTTTATTTTGGATAAACCATTTCCTGCCGTGAGTTTATCATGGATAAACCATCCATGTCAAGACCCTTTTTCCCGCCTGAGGGCAAAAAACAAGCACCCGCCGAAGCGGGTGCTTGTAAGAAGAGCTGTTAACGCTTGGAGAACTGAGGCGCACGACGGGCGGCCTTGAGACCGTATTAAACATCTCTATGGTGCGTTTTTCCTTGATATTACGGGCTTTTTCGCATTTTCTGTTGTCGGTTGTCCTATTCCTTAACCATAGAAATCGGTGATTTTTCATCGAAATTCTCCTGGTTCAAAGCATCATTCACTACCTCGAAAAGTTCCTCTGGTTTATTATACTTGACCCTCGCGTAAATGTCCATAG
>QWCH01000489.1_pt1 | contig 98180 bp, 68 predicted proteins | sample 1972671 | NCBI WGS metagenome assembly QWCH01 (sample SAMN09866713, study PRJNA288562) | Human gut metagenome isolate term3_stool, whole genome shotgun sequencing... | isolation source: gut | host: Homo sapiens | place: USA: California
ACTAACAGATGAGTACACTCACAGGACTAACAAAAATAACCCGAGTACCATCTCAGTAACACCTTCCCAACTGTGTACTTTTTTCAGGAAGAGGACATTGCTCCCTAGGAATTGCCCAAATTCTTCGAACTTATTTTTTGATTCCTCCGAAGTTTCATTTGATTTCTCCGAAGTTTCATTTGATTCCTCCGAAGAATTTTTTATTTCCTAGGTAGGAATTCGGGGAATTCCTAGGTAGCTATTTGGGAAATTCCTAGGTAGGAATTCCATTCTTCGGGAGGAAGGCGTAATCAGAGAGTTTCGCTAGGAGTAAGCAGCCGTCTCAGAGGTGCAAGCTTTTACGGCTCTTCGTAGAGCCCGAGGGTGAGCGACTCGCCGTCCCAGCGGGCGTAGGAGTTGTAGTGGATCCAGTCGCCGAGGATGATGCAGCGACGGTCGTCGGGGAGCGAGAGATTGAGCAGCAGATGACGGTGACCATATATATAGTAGTCTATCTCGGGGTGCTGCGGGATTAGCTCTTTGGTGTACTGCACGAGCCACTCGTCCCGCTCCACATTCATCTGCGGGTTGTAGCCTGGTCGTGAGGGATCGTCGGCCGCTCGCATTTGTCGCAGACGATTGCGGTAAGCCCACCGCTGAGCGAAGCCGACGGTCCAGCGTGGATGGATGGCGGCATAGAGACGCCTTGCGAGTCGGCTTTCGAAAGTGCCAAAGAGCCAGCGCTCCTTCTTATAGCGTAGGGCGTACTCCCGATGTCCGTGCGATAGGCGGAAGGTGCGTCCTTTGAGCTGGCAGACGACGGTGTCGCGATGCACGACGATGCCGAGCTCTTGGGTAAAGTAATCGGTGAGCCAGAGGTCGTGATTGCCCATGATGTAGTGCACCTCGACACCCCGCTCCACAAGATCAGCCAGAGCGGCGAGGAAGCGTACCGACCCCCTCGGCACGACATACTTGTAGTCAAACCAGTAGTCGAGCATATCGCCTAGCAGGTAGACCGCCTCGGCATCGTCCGCTATGGAGCGTAGCCAGGCGACGAGTCGTAGTTCAGCACGCCTAGGGTCGTCGTGGTAGGGCGACCCTAGGTGTGCATCAGATAGGAAGTATATGGCTCCCATAGTTTAGGGTATCAGCTAAGCTTTGCCCTAGAGGAATCCCAGCTCCAGCTGTGCCTCCTCAGACATCATCGAGCTATCCCACGGTGGATCGAAGGTGAGCTCGATGTCACAGCGCTTGACGCCCTTGATGCTCTCGACCTTGATCTGTACATCCTGCAGGATGAAGTCTGCGGCCGGGCAATTGGGCGCCGTGAGCGTCATCGTGATCACCACCTTGGCTCCTTCGTCCTGTATATCCACGTTGTAGATGAGTCCTAGGTCGTAGATATTGACAGGGATCTCAGGATCGTAGACGGTGCGGAGCATCTTGACGATCTGCTCCTCTAGTTGTAGTGTCTCCATAGGCAGATTACTTAACAAGATTCATCTCGTCGAGCAGACGCTGGCAGTGACCGTACTTGTCGACGAGCATGAGGAGGTAACGGATGTCTAGGATAATGCTTCGCTGGTAGTTGGGCAGGTACTCGATGTCGCCACCGACACCCTCCCAGTTGCGGTCGAAGTTGAGCCCGATAAGGCGTCCCTTGCCATCGAAGACAGGGCTACCTGAGTTACCACCCGTCGTGTGGGTCGTAGCGCAGAAGTTGACCGGCATCTCACCATTCGGTAGTGCATAGACGCCGTAGTCCTTCTGCTTGTAGATCTCTTTGATTCGATCCGGCAGGGCAAACTCCCAGCTCTTGGGGTCTTCCTTTTCCATCACACCCGTGAGGGTCGTCTGATGACCGTAGTAGACATTGTCGCGAGGAGCGTAGCCACGCACATTACCGTAGGTAAAGCGGAGCGTCAGGTTAGCATCGGGCCATACCTTGCGCGCACCCTGCATATCCATCATGCCACGCACGTAGTCTCTGTGAGCCAGCTTGATCGGATCGTCGTAGGCAGCCTGCTGCTCACGCATCTGGACAAAGAGATTGATGGTGGAGACGGCAAACTGCGTCATCGGATCGTTCAGGAGTTGCTCACGTGACGGTGTCTTGAGGAAAGCCTCGAAGCGTGCTGGATCGGCAAAGATCGAGCTGTCGAAGAGATGAGCCACGTAAGCCTGCACGGAGCCATACTGAGCCACGCCCTCGCGAAGAGCTACTGGCCAGTGCGCCTCATCGATGCGCTCGGTGTAGCGCTGCAGGAGTACCGTCGCTACCTCCTTGTCGACCGCTGGATCGTAGTCCTTATTATAGAAGGCAGCATAGCCACTACGCAGCTCGCTGATGATCTCCTCGCGCACCTTCGGATCGCTCCACTGCTGGAGCTTCTTGCCGTCGGCTAGCGGTATCTGGAGAAACTCGATCGGCGTCAAGATACCCTCCATCAGGTACCACTGCACACGACGAGCCTCACGGCGCGCAGCGACACAGTCGGCAATCGTTTGGATAGCCTTCGTCACCTCGGGGCGGTTGTTTGCCTTAGCCCATTGCGCCAACTCATCCTGCTGCGCACGCTTGGTCGCCTGTAGGTTGCGGGTGCGGATCGCCCAGTTGGCACCTTGAGCGCGCTTGTAGCCATTTTGCGAGTAAGCGTACTTAGCCGCGTACTGGATATTGACCTTCTCGTCAGCGAGCATACGACGGAGCATCACCTCCTGACGCAGACCACGCATCTCAATACGTATGTTGTTGTCGATCTCAGACCACTCGTCCACCTGCGCCTCGGTGAAGAAGTGATTGGTCGTACCCGGGAAGCCCATGATCAGCGCAAAGTCGTCACGCTGTACGCCCGAAGTAGAGACCGCTGCGAAGCGCTCTGGCTTGTAAGGCACGTTGTCGGCGCTATAGTCGGCGGGATTATTGTTCTTATCCACATAGACACGGAAGATGGAGAAGTCACCCGTATGGCGAGGCCACATCCAGTTGTCCGTGTCGGAGCCATACTTACCGATAGCGCTAGGCGGAGCCGCTACGAGACGCACGTCGGTGAAGACCTTCTTGGTAAAGAGGTAGTAGCGGTTACCCCCGTAGAAAGGCTTTAGCTCGTAACGAATGCCAGGCTGCCGCATCGCCTCCTCGCCTACGATGGCGGGGATCATCTTGGTGAGCGTCGCAATGGAAAAAGCTGCCATCGGATCCTCCTTGTAAGGAGACTCTTTCAGCAGTTTGTTCACTTGGTCGGTCACGTTGGTGATCTTGTCGATGGAGATCACTTCTAGTCCAGGACAAGGCAGCTCCTCACGCATGGACTGTGTCCAGATGCCATCGCGTAGGTAGTTATGCTCTACGGCTGAGTGGCTCTGTATCTGGTCGTAGCCACAGTGGTGGTTGGTTAGGACCAGCCCTTGGTTCGAGACGAAGACGCCTGAGCAGCCTCCGTCAAACATCACGACTGCCCGCTGTAAGCAGGGTCCATCAGGATTGTATATCTCCTCCACGGGGATCTGTAGCCCCTTAGCTCGGAGCTCGTCAGCGTGGTCTGCCATCTGCTCCAGTAGCCACATACCGCCGTCGGCTAGTGCGACAGCCGATAGGGTGAGACTGGTCAACAGGAGCAGGAGTACTCTTCTTAGGTGAGTTGTCATAGGTAGTTCTCTTTTTGTATATGTATTGCGTTAATTCTCTTAGGTAGTAGGTGGTGGCGCTTGCTCTTGCGCCAGCATAGCGTTGTAGTAGCGGATGTCGCCCGTCACCTCACGCCCCAGCCAAGAGGGCAATGCTGGGCAATCTGTCGGGCTCGTCAGTTCCACCTCTGCCATGACCAAGCCTTCTAGCCGCCCGCCGAAGCGATCCACCTCCCATACGAAGCCCTCGTAAGGTACGTAGTAGCGCACTTTCTCTAGGCAACTGCTAGCGCACTGGCGTAGCATCGCCTCCGCATCAGCGACGGGGATCGGGTACTCCCACTCGGAGCGAACCAGCCCGTCAGCGGATGAGCCCCCCTTGATAGTGAGTCGTGCCTCTTCGTCGATGATGCGCACCCGCACAGTCACCCGCTCATCTACCGTCAGGTAGCCCTGGCGGATATGGCGGTGGTGAGACGCCTCTCGGAGGTAGTCGTCACGACAGACGAGGTACTTGCGCTCGATCTCTAGCATTGGGGGTAAAAGCTACGATATCGTCACCTCAATAGCGCCCATCGGGAAGCCATCAAACGTGACATCTCGATACTGTACCATCGGGTAGTCCTGCTCGATGCGGTTGATGATGAGCTGATGAAGGACACCCTGCCCAGCGCCATGGATGAAGATCACCTTACTGCCGCGACGCTCCAGACGCTTGTCCAGCTCACGGCGAAAGTTCTTTAGCTGATAGAGCAGCACCTCGTGCGGTGTCATCCCCGTAGCGTTTGGAAGGATTCGCTCCGCCTCCAGTCCTACCTTCTCGATGGTTTGCTCGGGAGCTGCGGGCGCAGCTTGTGGAGCCGCAGGAGCTTCAGGTTGCTTACGCTCAGGCTGAGGCTGAGGAGCGCTCTGCTTAGTTGGCTTTTGGGAAGCTTTCTGAGCCCCCTTCTGAGGTCCCTTTTGTGGTGCCGTTGTAGCCTTTGTCTGCTCGATCGCACGCTGTGGCAATGCTCCCGAACGACTGGGCGCTGGCTGTGGCTCCTCTGCGGGAGCTTGCTGAGAGCCATCGTACGCCTCCAAGACTGGAATGACCAGCGCATCCTCATCAAAGAAGGGGTTCTCACGAAATGCGTGCCGCTTCGCCAGCTTGACCACATCCATCCGCACCTGACGCTCTACGGGGGGCATGGAGCGATAGGTACGCTCAGGCTTGTAGGCGATAAACTGGAAGTGTGAGACGGCGTGATCGTTGATCTCCGACGCGTCAAACTCCTCGACCAGCACCCGCATATCCGGCTCTAGGACACCCGCCGAGCGAACCTTGTAGCCCCCCGCTGAGGTTGTCGTGCTGTAGGTGAAGAGGAGGTGGTAGTTGCTCTCGTTGATCAGATAAGTTTCGTAGGGCGACTGTCCGAAGTGCTCGTACGATACGGGTAGATAGGCGACATGCACCTGTAGCTGCTCGCCTCCCGAGCGGTCAAACCAGGGACCCTTGGAGAGGGGTGCTACGAAGCTCAAATCCTGCTCGGCCTCCTCGACCACCTCAGGGGTAGTGGGTGTCGCAGCAGGCGCCTTGCTCTTGTCTAGTTGCGGTTGTTGCGCTACTGGCTCTTGTCGCTTCACTACGGGAGGTTTGTAAGCTGGTACGAAGGTGTCCCGGCTGTCCACCACTACGCACTCATGTATCGGTGTGGGTAGCTCGAAGCCGTCGGGGCCCTCGACCCATGCCACGCCACGCTCTATGCGCTTGACGACACCACCGCCCGATGCGTTGAGGTAGCGGATGGGGTCTCCTACTTTTATATTCTGTGCCATTGCTGATTTCTATTTCTATGCGAAGATACCAAAAATAGCGCAATCGCCCACCTCTTCGTCTCATGAGAAATCCATTTCCTCCGTGGAACCGAAAAGTTCCTACCCTGGAACTAAAAAGTTCCTCCGTTGGAACTAAAGAGTTCCTCCGTTGGAACTAAAAAGTTCCAAGAGGAGAACTGTTTTTGGAACTCGTATGTATAACGAATACAGGACGATACAAACTACCGACACGAGCGCCCCGCTCTATGATGACTCACAGTTCAAGATCTTAAGGACCGCTTGACCTCCTTGTGCCTTTCGATGAAAATGGGTACATTTGTGGTGCTAGCATGTGACGAGGCTTAAATATCAGAGCGATTGTTACTTCTAGTCTCCTGACGACACTAATCAAACTAAATAGTATATGAAGCATTACTACTCATTATTAACCTGTGCGCTCTCCCTGCTCTTATGGTTGGGCGTGGCGTCACTATCGGCTCAGACCACGATCGAGGTCACAGAGCCAGGCACGCTCCAGAAGAAGCTGAGCGAAACAACCGAGCTATCCAATCTCGTAATTAAGGGCTCACTTAATGCGAACGACTTTGGAGCTTTGAGAAGCACAGCTGGTATCACGACGCTCGATCTCTCTGACGTGAAGATTGTCGCTGGTGGTGGATACGAAGGCACCCCTTATATGGTGGAGCCAGTCAAGACGGAACCTGGCACCATGCCAGATTGCTTTCTCTTTTCTGGCAAGCTGGCAGAGAGCCTCACCTCGATCACGCTACCGAGCAGTGTGACTCGACTAGGGCTCCGCTGTCTGCAAAACGGAACCAAGCTGACCGAGATACATCTCCCCGAGGGGCTCACCTATCTCGGTGAGATGGCTTTTGGTGAATGCGAGAGCCTAACGGCTATCCAGCTGCCCGAGAGCATCGACACGCTAGCAGGAGCAACATTCGAAGGGTGTAAGGCTCTGGAGTCTGTAGAGCTCCCCGAGAGCGTCGTCTCAATGGGAGGCTCCGTCTTCTCTGGTTGCGCAGCGCTCTCCGAGGTGACGCTACCTAAGACGCTGCGGGAGATACCGTTTGCGACGTTCAAGGGGTGTACCTCACTGGAGGAGCTAGACTTGCCGGAGGAGCTCAACAAGATTGGAACTTTTGCCTTCGATGGCTGCACGAGTCTCGCCGAGATTCAGCTACCATCACTGATGCGCACTATCGAGCATGACGCATTCAATGGTTGCGAGGCGCTTAAGAGTGTCACCATACAGAGTGTGGCGATGGAGACCATTGGTGACAACGCATTTAAGAACTGTAAGGCACTGAAGGAGATTCAGATCCCTGCTGGGGTGACGAAGATCGGAGGCAACGCTTTTAGCGGCTGCGAAGCACTTGCTAATGTGATCTTGCCCTCGAAGCTTAAGACACTGATGGGCGGTGCTTTCGCTCGTACAGCGATCACAGAGCTAACGATACCTGATGCGTGTGAGGAGATACTCTATGGTGCTTTCGCCAATTGTAAGAGTCTCAAGACGGTGACGCTACCTCGCTCGATGAAGAAGATGGGTGACAAGGCCTTCGGCGGTTGCGATTCGCTCAAGACGGTGATCGTGACAAACCCGACACCCGTAGTGGCTGACAAGGCGGAGGATCTAGCTGGCCTAGCCGACCTCTCTGCTATGAGTGCCCTCACACTCATCGTGCCTGAGGGGACCAAGGCTGCTTACGCAGCTGCTGATGGGTGGAAGGCCTTTGCCAAGGTATCAGAGATGCTGACGCTCACTGCTGAGGTCTCTGCCGAGAAGCCTCTAGAGGGTACCATCACCGCTCTGACGACACCCGAGCTATACCGTGCGGTCAAGCTCACGGGCACGATAACTAGTGCCGATCTCGAGGCGCTCGCACAGCTTCCTCGCATGCAGGAGCTAGACCTTAGCGAGGTCACCTACGACGCTGAGGCAAATCCGCTAGATGGCTTCAGCTTCAAGGACTACGCTCAGCTACGCAAGCTGACCTATCCTAAGCAGCTCACGACGATCCCTGCCTCTAGCTGTCTCAATGCTATGCTCCTTGAGGAGGTCGTGCTACCGGAGGGTGTGACCGACATTGAGGAGGAGGCTTTCAGCTACTGCACCGCTCTGCGTAGTATAGCGCTACCTCAGACGGCTCTGAACCTTGGCGAGAGCGTCTTCCATGGTTGCGCTTCGCTAGAGTCGATTGTCTTCCCCGATAGCATCGAGCTGATACCAGACTACGGTTTCTTCGACTGTGTTTCGCTGCAGGAGGTTCGCTTCCCTAAGAAGGTTGCCGACATAGGCGAGCAAGCTTTTCTCAATTGCTCACACATTCAGCAGATCTGGCTTGGCGAAAACGTCAACGAGATCAAGAGTATGGCTTTCTACGCTTGTGACTCGCTTAAGACGATCACGACGCTTCGCCAGGAGCCTCCTGTCACGCCAGAGGACGCTTTCACCGAGGAGCACTACGAGACGGTGACGATCGTCGTCGCTTCGGAGGAGATCCAGAAGGCTTACCAGGCAGCTGATACGTGGAGCAACTTCAAGCACTACAAGGTCGACCCGACGATCACATCTATTGCACAGATTGCCGAAGAGACCGGCACAGCAACGGTCTATGGTACTGAAAGTGCACTCCACCTCGAGCTGGCTGATGCTGAGAGTCTCGTCTCTATCTACTCGCCTAGCGGTCTACAGCTAGCCGCTTACTACCTATCTGCTGGTACTTATGAGCTACCACTCGCAGAGGGGCTCTATATCGTTACGGTCAATCAAACAAGCTATAAGATATATGTACGTTAAGCAATCACGACTCTACACGATCATCCTAGCTAGTCTCCTTCTCCTTTTCGGCTGGGGGAGCACTAGCTCCTCGCTACAAGCTCAGGGCGTCATTCCCGCATCGGAGCAGAAGGCACTCCTCGAACTCTACAACCAGTGCGGTGGCACGGGTTGGGCTGATGGGTACAACTGGCGCGCAGCCTCAGGGCCTGACAAGTACGAGGGAGTGTTCATCGACAACGGCCATGTGCAGGGCATCTTTCTCGATAAGGTCGGACTGACGGGGCAACTGCCAGCGAGCCTCTTCACCGCATTCCCCGAGCTACGGCTCTTGGGATTGTCCAATAATAAGCTCTCGGGACCTATCCCCGAGGCGCTTGGCGAAATGACTAAGCTAGAGGTGCTCATGCTCAGTAGCAATCTATGGACGGGCCAGTTGCCTAACCTTGATAAGCTGGTCAATCTGAAGATCCTGCACTTGGCAAACTTCTATAATAAGGATGCCAAGGGCAATGTGATCTCCGAGGTGACCGGTACGCTCCCTGACATCTCTAAGATGCCTCAGCTAAAGTATATTGACGCTTCCTATTCCAATCTCTCTGGACAGCTACCCGAGCAGATTGGCCTTTGTCGCAATCTGCAGGTTCTAGAGCTTTCCTTCAATCAGCTGACGGGCTCTATCCCTGCTTCTATCAGTGAGTGTGCCGACCTACAGATCCTCTCTGTCCAAAACAACAAGATGAGCGGGGAGATACCTGACCTAAGCGCCCTAGTCAACTTGGGAATGCCCCTTGATCTAGGTATGGGCAATAAAGAGCCGGGACGACTCTACCTCAACAGCAACCAGTTCACAGGTCCCTTCCCCGAGAGCGTCGTGATGCTACCTCGCCTGCAGCGCTTCTCCTGCGCCAACAATAAGCTCACAGGACCTCTGCCACAGGACTTAGGCACGATGGAGAGTTGCGAAGCTTTCTTTGCCGATCACAACCAGTTTACGGGAGCATTGCCACAAGAGCTGCCGACGAAGCTCTGGTACTTGGACCTAGGGTACAACCAGTTCACTGGCTCCATCCCCGCTACGTGGCAGGGTGCGACTACGCTGGGCAAGATTTCCCTCAGAAACAACAACCTCTCAGGCAGCGTGCCAGCGATCTACAAGAAGCTCGAGAATCTAGACATGATCGATATACGAAGTTGTCGCTTCTCCTTTGCGGACTTTAAGGCATGGGGCGCGTTCATCAAAAACAAAGATTGTATCTTCCGCTTTGGCATGCAGCAAGCTTACAGTGAGCTTCATAAGGAGAGCGTCAAGTCAGGTAGCAACGTTACCTTTGACGCGACCTATCCAGGCTCGCTCATCGGCGACGAACACTATCGGTGGTACAATATGACCACACTACAGCCTGTCCCCAACGCTAATGAGGCTAAGCTAACGCTCCAAGGGGTCTCCAAAGAGGACGCTTGTCGCTACGTATGCCTCATCACGAGTGCCAAGATGGGTAGCACACAGCCACGCTCGGCGCTACGGGCTGAAGATGGCGAAGAGGTGGAGGGTGACGACCTGCAGCCGACGCTCCGATCAGGCTTTTGGGAGCTAACGGTCGACGGCTACTTCAACGGCACCGACACGCCTGCCTCCATCGCAGACGACCTACGCGTCTACTACGACAGCGAGGCGCAGCAGCTTCACCTAGAGAGTGAGGTATCTGTCACGTCGCTCATGATCGTGGACCTCTCGGGCGCTGTCGTCGCTCGCCTCGAGCCTTCCGGAGCAACTTCGCTGGCGCTCTCCCTAGCGACTGGCAAGTATGTCGTACTACTCAACAGAGCGGATGGGAGCGCTGCTACAGCACCCCTCCTCGTACGCTAACAGAGTCACCCTCCCACCTGTGTGGTGAGGCTATCCTCTCAAAAATAGGAGCTATACCTTCGAGGGTGTAGCTCCTATTTTATTTTCTATCGCTTACAGATGACGACCGTGCTACAGAATGACTCTGCTTGTTTGAGTTTATTCGTACCTTTGGGAGAATATCTCTCGGACTATCCCTATGAATAGACTCGATATGGCTCTGGTGACGACAGCTTTGCGCCGTCTTACGATGCGCTCCCGTGTGGGCTTCCTGTCCTATGGCAGGTGCGCATGCCTCTCGCTCGTTGTGCTCCTAGTGGCTCTGCCTGCTGTGGCTCAGCTTGCGACGCCGATCCCTGCGACTATAGTGACGGATCTGAGCGAGCGTCACGCTACGCTACGTAATGTCCAGGAGGCTTACCCGCTACATGCGGTCTCCCGTACGGAACAGACGAGTTCGTTGCGACAGCAAGAGGAGACGGCTTCATCGGGGCTACGACTCCTAGAGCTACCCGCCGTGGAGTACTGTCAGCTGCCTGAGAGCCAGCTGTGGGGTGACTGGATCACGACCGCTTCGGGCGAGCGAGCTTGGCGAGGAGCCTTGCAGCTTGAGGAGGCTGGCTGGAATACGCTGTACTTTGGCGACTACCAGTTAAGCCGTGGCGATATGCTCATCATTGCAAATGAGGCGGGCGAGGTGCGAGGCGCTTTTACCGAGGCAAACAATGTCGCCTCCCATAGCCTCACGACTGCTCCGCTCTACGGCGAGCGCCTGACCATATACTACTATCCCGCTTCTAGTCAGGAGGAGTCGCTCCCGTGGCGACTAGAGGGGATTACGACGGCGCTACTCTCTACCATCGGGGAGGAGCTACCGCTCCCAAACGGTAATCATAGCGGGGCTGGTGGCTCTCCGTGGTTTGTCGTTAAGGGGCTGGAGTGTGCCGAGCCCACGGTGCGACACCCAGAGGTGAGTCGCATCGCTCGTAGCGAGCTCTTGCTGGTGGTGCGGGGTCACTCCTTCTCGTCAGGCACACTCATCAACAATAGTCGCCAAGATGGCGATGCGCTCGTCCTAACCGCAGCGCACTGTCTCAACAACAGCTATAAGAATAGATCTCTCGACTATGTGCGTCAGAGTGCAGAGCAGACGGTCTTTTACTTCAACTACTTTAGCCCTACGGGCGACCCGCTCCTCAATGGTATCGAGGAGCAGACGCTAGCGGGTGCCGAGCTGGTCGCCTTCAATGAGGAGCACGATATGTGCCTGCTCCGCATCACAGGCGTTAAGCCCGATGTGCCACAGGGACAATGTGCTATACCGCCCAGCTACAGACCCTACTTCGCTGGGTGGAATGTGGAGCGTGACTTCCCTGTGCCTGTCATCGGCATACACCATCCGAAAGCCTCCGTACGTCGCTACAACAGAGCTGACGAGAAGCCTCCGCTAGAGAGCTACGACATGTCTACTGTGCCAGTTCGATGGGTCAATTCGCATCTACACATTAAGAAGTGGAATCTTGGGACGACAGCGGGTGGCTCCTCGGGGTCGGGGCTCTTTGACAAGAATCATCACCTCATCGGGGCACTCACGGGGGGAAGCTCTTTTTGCAACTCTCCGTACAACGACTATTACTACGCTCTGAGCGAAGTCTTCACGGGCTACCCCGATGATAAGTGTCTGAAGCCTCACCTAGCTCCTACGAGTGACCAAACAATACTAGAGGGACTCAATCCTTTTGCTACAAATCCTCCCGTGCGCCTCTCGCACCAGCTCTACAGTCTGATGCGCGACAGTGTGCTGATACGCAGGGACGACGCCACGATCGGGGGAGTCGCAGTGCGCTACGACATTGACACCTCCGTGCAGTACCTAGGCTCTGTGCTGGTCCTAGGCGCTATGCAGGAGTGGACGCCCGTGACGCTCGCTATCTATGGCGACGAGGGCGGCAAGCCTGGCAAGAAGCTCTACGAGCAGACGTTGCCAAGGCCTTCGTATCTATTAGTAAATGATGCGGGACAAAGTCCGCAACAACGAACACTCTCGGATGCTTTCCAAGCCTTCTTCCCAGCGAAAGAAGGGGAGCCTCTAAAGCTCTCCTCAGGCTCTTACTACATAGCTCTTGAAGGGCTTGCTGGAGAGCCCCTGTCGCTGCCTTTACTACTAAGCAAAGCACAGCCACACGACACTCCCTATGCGTGGCATCTCGTCGGCTCTAACTGGGAGCCGGCACAGCTAGGCGGAGCGGCTTACCTGGGGCACTACTGGATAGATCCTATCCTGGCGGGACATCTTAAGGAAGGTGGGACATCCGATCTGAAGGTTACAGATACGCCTCGCGTCATCCTCGCTGGGGAGCGCTTATACCTGCTATTACCAGAGGCGTGGCTCGCTGGAGATGCTTCTGCAGAGCTAGAGCTCTTCGCAAGCACTGGGGAGCGCCTATTGTCGTATCCACTGACGATGTCTCACACATCGCTATCCCTTGCCGACTATGCCTTGCAGTCTGGCATTTACTTCGTCCGTCTTACAGGTGCCGGCCAGCGGTACAGCTGTAAGCTCATTTGCCCATAACCACTTAACTAGACAGTTTACTTACACACTTAATATATGCGTACAATATCCTCTACAGCCATCACAGACTTGGTGGAGAAGCTTTGCATAGAGGCTTGTGTCAACCTTTCGCCCGACATCGAGGCTGCCATGCAGCAGGGTGCCAAGCAGGATCGCTCGCCTCTAGCACGAAACGTACTGAACACGATCATCGAAAACGTCCACATAGCACGCAGTGAGCGTGCTCCTATGTGCCAAGATACGGGTATGACCGTCATCTTCGTCGATATGGGACAGGATCTGCACGTCGAGGGTGATCTGATCGAAGACGCCATCAACGAGGGCGTCCGCAGAGGCTACACCCACGGATACCTGCGCAAGTCCGTCGTGAGCGATCCGATACATCGACACAACACTGGCGACAACACGCCAGCCGTCATCCACTACCGCATCGTACCGGGAGATCAAATGCACATAACCGTAGCTCCCAAGGGCTTCGGCAGTGAAAACAAGAGTGCTCTCTCGATGCTTACACCAAGCCAAGGTGTAGCAGGCATCAAGCAGTTTGTTCTCGACACCATCTCGCACGCTGGGGGCAATCCTTGTCCACCGATCATCGTCGGCATCGGCATCGGTGGTACGATGGAGCGGTCGGCTGAGCTAGCTAAGCGCGCTCTACTACGTCCTATCGGTGAGCGTCATCCCGATCCTGCCGTGGCTGAGATCGAGGAGGAGCTACTCCAAGAGATCAATAAGATGGGCATCGGTCCAGCTGGCTTCGGTGGAGACACCACGGCCCTAGCCGTCGCTATCAATACGGGTGCGACACATATTGCTGGGCTGCCCGTAGCGGTCAATATCAGTTGCCACGCCACACGTCACGCTGAGGGTACACTATAATATATAGAGACATGGAAGAGAAGAAGATACTCAGAGCCCCCTTTACGACAGAGATGATTACTCCGCTCAGAGCGGGAGATATGTGCTACATCTCGGGGACTATATACACAGCACGTGACGCAGCGCATCTGCGTCTTGTCGAGATGCTAGAGCGAGGCGAGGAGATGCCCTTTGACTTTGAGGGGCAGGTCGTTTACTATGCGGGTCCTTGCCCAGCTAAGCCTGGACAACCTATCGGCTCCGTCGGTCCCACCACGGGAGGACGTATGGATGCCTATTCGCCCACGCTCATAGCGCACGGCTTGCGTGTGATGATTGGCAAGGGCTTGCGTAGCCCCGAGGTCGTTGACGCGATCAAGCAATACAAGGGTGTTTACTTTGCCGCTATCGGTGGGGCAGCCGCTCTGATGGGCAAGTGTGTCAAGGAGGCTGAGGTGATCGCCTTCGACGACCTAGGGCCCGAGGCTATTCGCAAGCTACGCGTCGAGGAGCTCCCGGTCATCGTTGCCGTAGACTGTCTCGGAGGAGACGTCTACTCGCTCGGTCGCTCGCAGTACACCCGTCGCTAGCACCTAAGCTACGCCGTACGCTTAGTATGAGCCTGTCGAATAAGTGGAGCCTCTGTCCCTTATTCGGCAGGCTCATCGCATTTCGACTTGGAAGACCGTCAGGGCTGACGCATGCTAAAAATGAGCTCGTTTCATTTCCTACCTAGGAAATCACCAAATTCCTACCTAGGAAATGGGCAAATTCTTCGGACTTATTTTTTGATTCCTCCGAAGTTTCATTTGATTCCTCCGAAGTATCATTTGATTCCTCCGAAGTATTTTTGATTTCCTAGGTAGGAATTGGGGGATTTCCTAGGTAGCTATTTGGCAAATTCCTAGGTAGGAATTCCATTCTTCGAGAGGAAGGTGTAATCAGAGAGGATCCGTAGCCACTCTGTAGTGATGTCCAAACCGTGTATTCCTGGTTATCGTCAGGTGCCGCTCCTCGACGGCTGGTTATCATGCGTCAGCCTCTGGGGAGAGCATCCTGCAGAGCACACGGTTTCGAAATTTATTGTACCTTTGCTTCCACAATCCGAGGGGGTGCTTGTGACTACGCTATCTTAGTCGCACGGTAGCAACCCGAGGAGGTATCATGCGGAAATAGCTCAGTTGGTAGAGCATCAGCTTCCCAAGCTGAGGGTCGCGAGTTCGAGCCTCGTTTTCCGCTCAAGGTAGATAAAACGATTAACAGAGCGGCACGTGTCGCTCTGTTTTTTGTTTAGAGAGCCGCCTTCGGCATAAAACATTTCACTAAATTAGCGGAGCGACAATCCCCAAAAACATGTGTAGAAGGAAAAGACAACAGAAGCACCTCTCCGCAAATACGATGTATAAAGGGTTCGTAAGACGTGGCGCTGTCGTGATCCCCGACACTATTGAAGAGGGGCCCGACTTAGAAGAGGTCAAGCGCGAGCTCCTAGAGCGTATGCGTGCTATACAGGCTGAGGACAAGAGAGCGGGCAAGAGTGAAGAGCTGTGGTATACGATACAAGGCGACAAAGATGGTATCTGGCATGGCTGTATGACTAAAAAGGGTGGTTACTATGAGAACAACAACGACCGCATACCGTGGTGGGCTTGGATACTTATGATACCTGGCTTTATATTGGCCCCCGTCTTTTGGTTTATCTATGATCTCATAAACCCGAGCAAGCTCAAGCGAGATCGAGAGGCCTACTGGAAGAAGCGAGGCGACGGCTCCACGTCCCCGACAGCTTAAATGCTACGAGGAGCAGGCGGCTCCCCCGCCTCTCGCATGAAAGCATTTCACTAACATAGCGGAGCAGTAATCCCCAAAAAAGATGTGTAGGAAGAAAAGACAACAGAAGCTTCCCGAGCAAGAGAATACGATATATACCGGCTTTGTGCGCCGCGGAGCCACTGTCGTCAGTGCGACAGAGGTAAAGGGTGAGGATTTCGACGAGCTGAAGGCACAACTATTTCAGAAGATTCAAGAGCTACACCAGCCGGGAGAAGACATTTACTATACAATAGTAGGGGATAAGCAGGGGCAGTGGCACGGCCATATCGATAAGAAAGGAGACTACGAGGAGCTAAGCAACAGCACCCCACCGTGGTATCTGTGGATTATATTCTTTCCGATTGCTGCTATATCGTGGGTATACCTTACTATCTACTACTGGATATGCCCTAAGGCACTAGATCGAGATAGGAAGCAAATGGAGATAAACGACTAGCCCTTTACTCTTTCTATCTGAGGAGCGACCATCGAGAGCAAGCGTGTCGTCCTGCAACTGGAAAAGATAAGTCTATCTACCCTTTAGCCTCAGGGGTTATAGCTCTAGTTGAGACTGCAACGAGTGTAGCGGTCTGAGAGAAGCCATTTATAGTCACGTTTGGGGGCTTTTGAGGGTCGGAAGGGAGGACTTTTTCGGACAATCGGAGGGGTATCTGTTTGTCAGTAGTATATTTTAGCGTAACTTTGTGGCAATCTAGACTACGTGAAATAATAACGATATATCAAATATACTCATGCAGAACAAAGGATTTGTGATCCTCTTCGCCGCTCTACTGACGATCATCTGCGCTTTCTACATCTCCTTTACCCCCGTGGTAAGGCACTACGATCAGAAGGCGCTGGCGATGACCGCAGCTGGCGAGGATGGCAAAGCGTATCTCGACTCAATGGCCAACGAGAAGGTGTGGTTTGGCTACACGCTCAAGAAAGCCCGCAACCAGCAGATAGGCCTCGGACTAGACCTCAAGGGCGGTATGAACGTCGTCCTCAAGGTCAACGGACGTGACCTCCTGCGCAACCTCTCAGGACATAACCAGTCGCCAGCTTTCATCGAGGCTATCGATAGAGCTGCTAAGGAGGGCGCTAATGACTTCGTCGGGACTTTCGTCAAGGCTTACAAAGAGCTCGAGCCCTCGGGGTCGCTCGCTGTCATCTTTAGCAATGGTCCCCTCCGTGATGTCATCTCGCCTAAGTCGAGTGACCAGGAGGTCATCAAGGTGCTTCAGGAGAAGTACAGCAGTGCTATCGATGCTGCTATCAACGTCCTCAAGACTCGTATCGACCGCTTTGGTGTCGTCGCTCCAAACGTACAGCGCATCGAGGGGCAGGGACGTATCCTAGTCGAGCTACCAGGTGTCACCGAGCCTCAGCGTGTTCGTGAGCTACTGCAGCGCAGTGCGAACCTACAGTTCTGGCGCACCTATACCTATGATGAGATCGCTAGCGACCTCGTCGACGCTAACAATCGTCTCACCGCTATGGCGAACGGCAAGGACCTAACGCCTGCTGACACGACTACTACGGCGGCTGACTCGACAGCTACGGCAGCTGACTCGACAGCTGTACAGAAGCCCGCCACAGGAGGTGTAGAGGATGTACTCTTTAGCAAGCTCAACGTCACCAATCGTGGTACCATCGTTGGCTACGCTCGTCGTGCTGATCTAGACAAGATCGATGAGATGCTCGAGGAGGCTCAGAAGCAAAAGATGATCCGTGAGGATCTGATGCTCCTCTGGGGCAACTCGCCTATCAAGGATCCACAGACGGGCAAGGAGACAGACATCTACGAGCTATACGCTATCCGTGGTAATCGCAATGCGCTCCCCGATCTAGGCGGTGAGGTAGTCACCACTGCACGTAGTGAGGTGCGTAACGACCTCGGTCAGAACCGTCCCGTCGTCACCATGACTATGAACGATGAGGGTGCCCGCAAGTGGGCTCGCCTGACGGGTGATAACATTGGTCGAAACATTGCTATCGTCCTCGATGGTGTCGTCTACTCCGCACCTAGTGTCAATTCGGAGATTACAGGCGGACGCTCCGAGATCTCGGGTCACTTCACCGTCGACGAGACGACCGACCTTGCCAACGTCCTCAACTCTGGACGTATGGAGGCTTCTGTCGAGATCGAGCAGGAGAGTGTCGTCGGACCTACCCTCGGTAGCGAGTCTATCCAGGCTGGTATCATCTCCTTTGCAATAGCCATCATCCTACTGATGATCTACATGTGCCTGGCTTACGGCCTTATCCCAGGTCTCATCGCCGATGGCGCTCTGATCCTCAACAGCTTCTTCACGCTCGGTGTCTTAGCCTCTTTCCACAGTGTCTTGACCTTGTCCGGTATTGCGGGACTTGTGCTGACGCTCGGTATGGCGGTGGATGCAAACATCCTGATCTTTGAGCGTATCAAGGAGGAGCTACGCGCTGGCAAGTCTATGACACGTGCTATCCAGGACGGTTATGGCAACGCCTTCTCAGCAATCTTTGACTCCAACCTCACGACCGTCATCACGGGTGGTGTGCTCTATGCCTTTGGTACTGGACCTATCCGTGGCTTCGCTACGACGCTCATCATCGGTGTCATCGCTTCCTTTATCACCGCCGTCTTCCTAACGCGTATCGTCGTTGAGGCGCTTGATAAGAAGGGTCGCATGGACAAGGTTACTTATACGACTTTCCTCACGCGCAACCTGCTCAACAACCCAAGCTACCGAATCCTCGAGAACCGCAACAAGGGCTTTATCATCTTTGGCTCTATCCTAGTGCTCGGTCTCATCGGCTCGTTCGTATGGGGTCTCAATAGAGGTATCGAGTTCTCCGGCGGTCGCAACTATATCGTCGCCTTCGAGCAGCCCGTCTCTTCGGCTGAGGTACGTGAGGCTCTCACGAAGCCTCTAGAGGAGCATGTCCTCGTCACATCGATCGGTACGGAGGGTAACCAGGTTCGTATCTCGACCAACTACGGTATCGGCATGACCCAGGAGAGCGAAGACGAGGAGCTACTCGTCATCGGCAAGGTCTTCGAGGGAGTCCAGAAGTTCCTCCCACAGGGTACCACCCAGCAGCAGTTTGTCGACAACTATGTCGTCAGCTCACAGCGCGTTAGCCCGAGTATGTCTAAGGACATCTCTCGTCAGGCTATCATAGCGGTGATTCTCTCCCTGATCTTCATGGGACTGTACATCTTGCTCCGCTTCCGCAACTGGGCCTTCTCGCTAGGAGCCTTTGCCTCTGTGGCTACCACCACACTACTTATCGTGGCGAGCTACATACTGCTCTGGCAGATTATGCCCTTTACGATGGAGCTGGATCAAAACTTTATCGCAGCGCTACTGGCTATCATCGGATACTCTATCAACGACGTGGTCGTCGTCTTCGACCGTGTCCGTGAGACGCTACACAACTATCCGAACCGTGAGGAGAGGCTTGTGATGAATGAGGCACTCAATAGTACGCTAGCTCGTACGGTGCAGACCTCCTTCTCGACCTTCCTAGTGGTCTTCATCATCTTCCTACTCGGTGGAGCCTCTATGCGTAGCTTTACCTTTGCGCTACTCATCGGTATCGTCTACGGTATCTTCTGTACGCTCTTCGTCGCATCGCCTATCGCTTACCTAGTACGCAATAAGCAGCAACGTAAGAAGCTCGCAGCAGCTAAGAAGTAAGCACACCTACTTGCTCTCTACTCAGAGCAGAGTAAAAATAAAGTCGGAGCCTATTCACCAAAGTGTGGATAGGCTCCGATTGTTTGTTGAGGCGCTAGGGTGGGGAAAATACTACAGTTGCCGAGAAACTAGGTTCCTCCGCCTAGAAATGCCAGCCCCTCTCACCCCTAACTTCTAATCTCTAACCTCTAATCTCTAACTTCTAACCTCTAAATTCGTACCTTTGCGGTATATCTAAGATACTTATCCTCTTATGACCTCAAAAGATTCAGTTCAGAAGCTCTCTATCGCGCAGTCGGTAGCTCATCGACTGCTCGCTATACAGGCTGTCGAGCTTCGTCCAGACGCCCCCTTTACCTGGGCTTCTGGTTGGCTTAGCCCCATCTATTGTGACAACCGCAAGACGCTCTCCTATCCCGAGCATCGTAGCTATATCAAGCAAGCCTTTGCCCTCCAAGTGAGCGACCTCTATCCAGAGGCTGAGGTGGTGGCTGGCGTTGCCACGGGTGCTATCTCGTGGGGAGCCTTGGTGGCAGACGAGCTGGGACTGCCCTTCGTCTATGTACGCTCCTCCGCAAAGGATCATGGCAAGCAAAACCTCATCGAGGGCTATCTACCCGAGGGAGCTCGTGTCATAGTCATTGAGGATCTGATCTCTACGGGTGGCAGTAGTATGAAGGCTGTCGAGGCGCTGCAAGCAGCCGGCGCACAGGTCGAGGGACTCATGGCGGTCTATACGCACGGCTTTGCCGAGGCCGAGGAGCTCTTCGCCAAGGCAGGCGTAGAGATGCGAACCCTGACCGATTACAACGAAGTCATTCGCCAGGCCGTCTCTGCCGGTTACGTCTCTGAGAGCGATCTCGAGATGCTCGCTCAGTGGCGACAGAACCCGAGCCAGTGGGGTCGCTAGCATTACCACACATTAGCTTATACGAGCACTCCTATGACGATACAAAGCCAACCCGTCGCCTCTACTTATAGTTGTGAGGCGATCTATCGTAAGATCAGCGACCTGACCAACCTAGAGGAGCTACATCAGCTGCTAGAGGAAAAGCAGGTCAAGGTCTCCTCGCTCAGTAGCGACCGTTGCGAAATACAAGCGCAGGTGATGAAGTTCTCGGCCGACCTCGCACTCGTCGTCTCCGAGCGTATCCCCACTGAGGAGGTGCGCTATCAGATCGAGCACGACATGCTCCCCGCTACGGTCTCCATACGGCTCACCCCGCAGGAGAGCGAGGGTAGCACCTTGGTCGTCTCCATGGAGGCAAAGGTCAACCCCTTTATCGCTGGCATGGTGCAGCCTCGCCTAGAGGAGGCGGTCCAGTACATTGCCAATATGCTGGGGCAGATACGCTACGACGCATAGTCCAAAGCTAGAACGTAGACAAGGATGAAGGGTGCCCGCATCATGCTTTTATCGCTCATGACGCTCCTACTGCTGGGGTGTCAAGGCGAGGTGCAGTACGCCACGCCCCTGCGTCCAGTGCACTATGAGTTATACTTCGCCACTAATGGACGAGCGCTCATAGCCCCTGCGGGTTATATGCGCATCACCAAGCCCTTGACAGCAACCTCAGCCGTCGGCTTCGGAGGCATCTTGGTCATTCACGGCTTCGCTGGGAGTGGCACGGACGATTACTACTACGCTTACGACCTTGCCTGTCCTAAGGAGCTGGACCCGATGAACTCTCTGATGGTCAATGATAAGCTCGAGGCGGTCTGTCCTAAGTGTCACAGCCGCTTTAGCATCGTCTATGGCGGAGGCACGCCAGTCCAAGGACCTGCGCAGAGTCCGCTCTTGCCTTACCGTGTATTACCCATCGATGGGGGACTATTGATTACAATGCCTGAGCTATGAATAAGCTAGTCCGACACGTACTCTGCCTCCTCTGCCTGTGGAGCCTCCTAGCGACAGCCGTCAGGGCGCAGTCGCGCTACGACTACGACATGCCGCTACCCGCCTTCGACAAAGATCCCCACGAGCTCCTCTACCGTGGCAAGACGCTCCACAGCTTTCTGATCAATCCCTACACGGGGGCGCTCTATGAGTCACGTCCCGACACGCTGAGCACGCTCTTTCACGATCAGGTGAAAGCGGAGAGCCGCTCCATCGTGATGGCTTACCTCGGCAACTTGAGGTCTCCGTGGATTGACATGGACTACTTCAACCGCTTGCGCCCGCAGCACCGCTTCCTCTTCGATCAGACGCTCTCGGGCTTCGTATGGGATGAGTCTAATAAGCTTTTCTACCGTACGAAGACTCCTTTTTCCAAGCTCTTTTATCAGCGCAATGGAGATGCGCAGAGACGGGAAGAGCAGTTTGACGGCACAATAGCGTTCAACCTCAGCAAGCGCCTAGCGATGGGTGCCGACTTCAACTACACCTACTCTCCTGGCTACTACATAGGCAACCGCACGAAGAGCTGCGACTACCGTCTCTTTGCTGCGCTGACTCTGGATCGCTACGAGGCGTATCTCTCGGGCGGGGGCAACTTCGCACGCATTACCGAGAATGGCGGTATCATGGAGGATGGTTATATCAACGACCCCACACGGGGCAACTCTGGCCGGCGTACGCTGAAGAGCCACGAGATACCCGTTCGTCAGGCGGAGCGTGTCTGGAACGGTATCGACGATGCCCACTTCTTCCTCTCGCATCGCTACAACTTTGGCTCCTATCGTCCGCGCAGTGCTAGTGACACGCTGACGATCTTTGGCGAGCGTCGTACCGATGCCGACACAACGCGCTTCGTGCCGATAGCCAGTGTGGGGCATATCTTGAGCTTCAGGCAGGGCGTGCATCAATATGTGAACCGCAACCAAGCCACCTGGGAGCACTACCCCAACCACTACGCCTATATGCACAAAGGTCCTTCGGGGGCGCTCGACTCGCTCTACGTCTTGCCCGAAGATAGTACACGACGGTGGCAGCTGGACAATAGCTTCGTCCTCTCGCTCCGTGAGGGTTTCAGATCATGGGTTAAGTTTGGCCTAGAGGCGTATGTGCGGCTGGAAAACAAATACTACTACACCCCCGACTCGCTTTATCAGGAGCGACCTGGGCACAGCACCATGGACGTCGTCGTGGGCGGACGTATAGCGCGTACCTCGGGACACTTGCTCAACTTCGATGCGCAGCTCGAGAGTACCCTCCTAGGCGAAAACATCGGATCCATACTGGCGCAAGGCGGTATCAGCACGTCGTTTCGTCTCTGGAGCTTCCCCGTGGGGTTGCGTGCGTGGGGCAACTTTGAGAACCGCCGTCCGGACTACTTCATACGGCACTTCCACGGCACCTTCCACCGCTGGGACGTGGACTTCGGCTATGAGCGCCGGCTAGCCTTCGGAGGGCGACTCACGCTCGACAAGCTGGGCACCTCGCTAAGCGTCGAGACAGCTACGCTGCAGAACCAGCTCTACTGGACTTCGCAAGGGATCGTCCAGCAGTGCGCTGATCCGATACAGATCCTCTCGGCACGACTGCTGCATGGCTATAAGTGGGGTTGGCTCGCCTGGAGACTTCAAGCCCTCTACCAGCTCTCCACACGTCAGGAGGTGATGCCTCTGCCGACGCTGAGTCTATATGGGTCGCTCTACACAGACTTCTTCTACGCTCGTGTACTGCGCATCATGCTCGGCGTGGACTGTCGCTGGCACACGCTATACTATGCACCTTACTACGAGCCAGCGGTCATGCAGTTTGTCAATCAGACGGAGACGAAGTATGGCAACTTCCCCCATCTAAACGCTTTCGTCAGCTTTCAGCTCAAGCGGGCTCGCTTCTTTGTCGAGTACTACAACCTCGGCGACCTCTTTATCTCACCCTCGGAGCGCTTCTCCGCGGCGCACTACCCGATCAATCCGCCCGTCATCCGTCTCGGCATATCCCTCGACTTAAATAAGTAGTACGCTGGGTGCGTCCGTCCCCGAATCAGCCGTAATGTATAACGGACTGACGGGTAACGATTTGTAGGGACGCACGGTCGTGCGTCCGTTGTGTCAAAGCGAGACGTGTAGTCCTCATTGACGTGTAGCCCTTTGTAGGGACGCACGATCTGTGCGTCCGTTCCCGTTAAAATCACGACGCTGTAACCTTTGACACAACGGACGCACGACCGTGCGTCCCTACATTTCGCTACACATCTCGGATTGATACTGTAACAAGCTTGCTATCGTGCTCTCTTTCTAGCACATACGAGTTCCAAAGTTGGTTCCGTCTTTGGAACTTTTTAGTTCCAAGAGAGGAACTTTCGAGTTCCAGCGGTGGAACTTTTTAGTTCCAAGGCAGGAACTTTTCGGTTCCAGGGGAGGAACCGCCATCGGACTGCTGTGATTTCGTATCTTTGTCCCATAAGAAGGACTGCGGGCGTAGTCTTATTGCTACATTTACTGGTTAACGAAATAGGCGTATCCTCGATGAATACACAACAACGACAGCGAGCGTGGTGGCTCTACGGTGGGCTGATGCTCATCTTCGTGGCGCTCTTGTGGTGGGTCGCTGCGACTGACGGGGCGATGAGTGGCGCCTCGGAGTCTCTCGTCACGGCTCCCGTAGCTACTGCAACAGAGTCCTTGGGCGAAGTGTCCGAAGGGGCTGTGGTAGCACCCGCATCGCCCGCTCTTTCGCCCGCTGGGGAGGCCACGCCGTGGCAATCGTTTGTGACGTCGGTACGCTCTCACGTCGCTTCAGACATAGGGATGCTACTGATCCAGCTGGTGGTCATCCTGCTCGTGGTACGTGTCGTGGGGTGGCTCTTCGCACGGCTGCACCAGCCGACGGTCATTGGGGAGATCCTTGCTGGTATACTGCTTGGTCCGAGCTTGCTGGGAGCCGTTTGGCCAGAAGCGATGGAGACGCTCTTCCCTGTGCACAGCTTGGGTAATCTAGAGTTGCTCAGCCAGTTCGGACTGATCCTCTTCATGTTTACCATCGGTATGGAGCTGCGTATGAAAGACCTCAAGGGTCAGGCGCAGCAAGCGTTCGTCATCAGCCAGTCGGGGATTATCTTTCCATTTATCCTAGGCATCCTCCTCACCTATGGACTGTACAGTCGCCCTGAACTACTGAGCGAGGGGAGTAGCTTCTTGTCACTTGCCCTCTTTGTGGGCATCTCGCTCAGCATCACGGCCTTCCCCGTCTTGGCTCGTATCATCCAGGAGCGCTCGCTCTCGCATAGTCACCTGGGGCGCCTGGCGCTCTCGACCGCAGCTATGGGAGACATCGTGGCGTGGCTCATGCTGGCTGCCATCATGGCGGTCAGCCAGGGGGGAAGCTTCACGAGCGCCCTCTACAATATGCTCTTCCTCGCCCTTTACTTGGCGGTTATCTTTGGCATCTTGCGACCACTCTTCGGACTCCTCGGTCGACGTGTGAGACATCGTGAGGTACTCTCCAAGTCGCTCATGGGACTCATCTTCATCCTCCTCATGGCGAGCGCTTATTTCACCGAGATCATGAGTATGCATGCGCTCTTTGGCGCCTTCATGCTGGGACTGGTCATGCCGGAGAACCTAGACTTCCGAGTGATTGTCAAGGAAAAGGTCGAGGACCTCGCCCTTTTGCTCCTCTTGCCACTCTTCTTCGTGAGCTCAGGCTTGCGCACGGAGCTGGGCTTGGTCAATACGCCTCAGCTGTGGGCGCTCTTCGGCATCTTCACCCTTGTGGCAGTTATTGGCAAAATGGGTGGCACCTACCTAGCAGCGCGAAGCTGTGGCATACAGCGCCGCGAAAGCCTTTACCTAGGAGCTTACATGAACACCCGAGGGCTGATGGAGCTGGTCGTGCTACGCATCGGACTGGACCTAGGAGTCCTCTCGACGGTCCTCTTTACGATTCTCGTGATGATGACGCTCGTGACGACGATCATGACGGCTCCGACGCTGCAGCTGATCGACTGGCTCCTCAAGAAGAAGAAAACGCCGCAGAGTCTGGAACACGCAACGGGGCAGGTGCTCATCTCCTTCGGTCGTGCCGAGACGGGTGTCACGCTCCTCGAGTTCTTCCATAGGTTGTGCGGCGGTACCGCTCCACAGGTGGCTTGTACGCTGATGCACGTCACTACCGACACGGACATTAGCACCATCGATGCGGACCACTACTACGCCAGTAGCTTCGAAGCTCCGATGGAGATGGCCAAGCAGCTAGACCTGACGGTGGAGCGTAAGTATGAGATCGCCGAATCGGTCCCTGAGGCGGTCCTTTCGCACGCTAATCACATCCAGAGCAACCTGCTCCTCCTCGGAGCGAGTGTCAACCTTTCGCAAGACAAGAAAGACCGCGACCTAGTCGCCTATAGCAATAAGTTGACCCGTAGGTGGGATCTGCTGACTGGTCGCCGTCGCAAAGCTAAGAAAGAGCAGAGTTCGCACTCCTTTGAGGAGCTGATCGCTACCTTTGCTCAGGAAGCGCCTTGCTCTGTGGGCATCTATGTGGACAATGGTCAGACCCCGATAGCGCATCCGCTCGTGCTGATGCAGCGAGCTGAGGACCAAGAGCTACTACTCGTTGCCGAGCAGGTGACGCAAAGTGCTGATAGTCCGATCACGCTGATGCCGCTCTCGTCGCATCTCGCCAAGCCTATGACAGAGCTCTCGGCTCGTGTGTCGTGGAGCAGAGAGACTTTTGCTGAGCAGGTCGATCTGAGCGCTTACGACTTCGCATTCATCGCTTACGATGCGTGGGCTGCCCTCACGCCGGCACAGCAAGAGTTGCTACAGCAGCTGCCCTCGTACCTTATTCTAGACATTGACGAGGCGACCATTGAGCTGCCGACGATACATCGTCCGACTACAGAGGCCGTCTCTTACCTTGGTAAAGCGTCTTAACTATGAAACGTGAGAAAGGCTCTCCTCGCCAAGCTAAGCCAAAACCGAGCACTCCGCTCTGGGCTCGGCAAGATCCGTGGCTCGCTCCCTACTACGAGACGATAGAAGCGTGGCAAAGCTACATCGCAATGCGTCGGCAGCTCTTCGTTGGCTCGCAAAGTCTCTCGAGCTGGGCGTGCGGACACCTTTACTTCGGGCTACATCGCACCGACACCGGCTGGACAGCGCGCGAATATGCGCCAGCGGCTCAGGCGGTCTACCTGCTCTGCGACGCTAACCAGTGGCGTAAAGATCCAAACTATCGATTTGTTGCCAATGAGGAGCGACCAGGCGAATGGCTCCTCGAGCTACCCGCCACAGCGCTACACCATCTAGACTACTACAAGCTACTCATCTGCACGGACGATGAGGAGCTAGAGCGCATCCCCGCCTATGCCCATTATGTGGTGCAGGACCCGCGAGACTACACCTTCTGCGCTCGTGTCTGGGCTCCCGAAGAGCCGTACCTTATCCAGGCGCCAGCACCTCAGCGTCCCGACACGTTGCTCATCTATGAGTGCCACATAGGGATGAGTGGCGAGGAGATGGGCGTGGCGAGCTACGAGCAGTTTCGCACGGAGCGACTGCCCTACATCGTCTCGGCAGGGTACAACACGCTCCAGATCATGGCGGTTCAGGAGCACCCGTACTACGGTTCGTACGGCTATCACGTCTCCAACTTCTTCGCTCCGTCCAGTCGCTTCGGCACGCCCGACGATCTCAAGCGCTTAGTCGATGAGGCGCACGCCTTAGGCCTGTACGTCATCATGGACTTGGTCCACTCGCACGCCGTGCGCAACGAGGCCGAGGGCTTAGCCCGCTACGATGGCACACGGACGCTCTTCTTCCACGAGGGGAGCCGTGGCGAGCACCCGCAGTGGGACTCGCTCTGCTTCGACTACGGCTGTGGCGAAGTGGTCCACTTCCTCCTCTCCAATTGCCACTACTGGCTCACGGAGTACGGCTTCGACGGCTTCCGCTTCGACGGGGTCACCTCGATGCTTTACGAAGATCACGGCCTCGGGCGACCTTTCCTCACCTATGAGGACTACTACAATGGCAATGTAGACCGAGATGCGCTGACCTATCTGACGCTTGCTAACGAACTAATCCACGCTGTCAAGCCCTCGGCGACGACTATCGCCGAGGAAGTGAGCGGACTGCCAGGACTGTGCGAAAGCCAAGCCACCGAAGGCTACGGCTTTGACTACCGTCTGGCGATGAATGTGCCGGACTACTGGATCAAGCTGATCAAAGAACAGCCCGACGAAGCGTGGAATCCCGAGAATATGTGGTACGAGCTGCGCAATCACCGCCCCTCGGAGCGAACTATCTCCTACGCTGAGAGCCACGACCAGGCACTCGTCGGAGACAAGACCATCATCTTCCGACTCATCGACAGCGACATGTACTGGCACATGCAGCAGAGCGACTACAACGATCGGGTGATGCGTGGCATAGCGCTCTGCAATATGATCCGTCTGATGACCTTCGCCACGATGTGCGGCGGTTATCTCACCTTCATGGGCAACGAGTTTGGTCACCCCGAGTGGATCGACTTCCCTCGTGAGGGCAATGGCTACTCCTACCAGTACGCTCGTCGTCAGTGGTCGCTACAGGCTAATGACTTACTGCGCTACAAGCAGCTGGCACACTTTGACAAAGGAATGCTCTCGCTCTGCCACTTGACGCCACGCTTTGCAGAGCTCTCTGACTACTGCTACCATAGCCATACGGAGCGACAGGTGATCGCTTTCATGCGAGGAGATGGCTACCTCTTTGCCTTCAACTTTAGCCCCACGGAGAGCTACACCGACTACCTCATCGAGGGCGTGCCAGCGGGGCAATACGAGCCGCTCCTCGACAGCGATGCGGTCGCCTGCGGAGGCTTCGGACGTATCGATGCCAGCGTCACGCACCATACCTGCGCCACAGCCGAGGGAGGCACCGAGCTACGACTCTATCTGCCCTCCCGCTCAGCGCAAGTCTACCAGCGCAAGCGGTAATAGTAGCAAAACAATACGAGTAACCCGCTGTAGGGACGCTCGGGAGTGTCTAGCGGGAGGGCGTCCGTTGTATCAAAGGTTACAGCATCAGGGCTTTAACGGGGACGGACGCACAGATCGTGCGTCCCTACAAATCGTTACTCGTTATTTAGATGTGAGCTTTACTTCTCGAACTCGATGTCGATGTCGAAGGACTCATGCCAGGGCAGTCCCTGACGAGCCACCTCCTCGAGGAAGGGATCTGGATCAAACTGCTCAACGTTGAAGACGCCAGCGCCTCCCCATATGCCCTTGGCGAGCATCAGCGCACCCGTCGTAGCGGGGACACCCGTCGTGTAGCTGACACCCTGCGTGCCCGTCTCACGGTAGGCTGCTTGGTGAGAGCAGTTGTTCCATATATAGTAGGTACGCTCCTTGCCGCCCTTGACACCACGGATGCGACAGCCGATAGAGGTCTCGCCCGTATAGTTCTCGCCCAGCTCCTTAGGATTAGGCAGGACAGCCTTGAGGAATTGGATCGGCACGATCTCCTGACCGTTGTAGTTGATCGGCTCGATGCTTGCCATGCCAATGTTTTGGATCACCTCGAGGTACTTGAGATACTCCTCCCCGAAGGTCATCCAGAAGCGCGCCCGACGTATCGTGGGGAAGTGCTTGACGAGCGACTCCAGCTCCTCGTGGTAGAGCAGATAGGACTCGCGTACGCCGATACCTGGGTAGTGTAGCGGACGATGTATCTCCTGAGGCTCCGTCTCGATCCACTCGCCCTCGTGGTAGTACTTACCCTTTTGGGTGATCTCACGGATATTGATCTCTGGGTTGAAGTTGGTTGCAAACGCCTTGTGGTGGTCACCACCGTTGCAGTCCACGATGTCGAGGTAGTGCATCTCGTCAAAGTGATGCTTAGCCGCATAAGCGGTGAAGATACTGGTCACGCCTGGGTCAAAGCCACACCCTAGGACAGCCGTCAGGCCAGCTTCCTTAAAGCGGTCGTGATACGCCCACTGCCAGCTGTACTGATACTTAGCCTCATCGAGGGGCTCGTAGTTTGCCGTGTCAAGGTAGTTGACGCCCGCCTTGAGACATGCCTCCATGATGGTCAAGTCTTGGTAAGGGAGCGCCACGTTGATACAGATGTCTGGGCGGAAGCTCTCGAAGAGTCGTACCAGTTGCTCCACATCGTCAGCATCCACCTGAGCGGTCTGGATTTTGACGTTCTTTATTTGTGCTGCGATGGCGTCACACTTAGACTTAGTGCGGCTCGCCAGCATAATGTCGGTAAAGGTCTCAGCATTCTGAGCCACCTTGTGAGCTACTACGGTGCCTACGCCACCAGCTCCGATGATGATCACTCTTGTCATAGAGGTTGTATAGTTAAAAGCGTTAGAGATTCATGAGGTTTGCGGTAGCTACGCCGGCATCCTTTGCGGCTGCTCGAGCGTCGTCGCTACTTTGCTCTGCCAAAGATACGAAAAAGAAGTTAGAGATTAGAGGTTAGAGATTAGAAGCTAGAGATTAGAGGCTAGCTCCTAGCTACTAGTGGCACTAGTGCTTCTAAGACTAGCTTCTAATCTCTAACCTCTAACTTCTAACCTCTAACTTCTAACCTCTCAACTCCAGCTTCCCCTTTGTCGTGGAGAGAGTTTTTATTATCTTTGTGGTATAATCAGTAGATAGGAATCATATATGAAGTTTACCGTCAATAGCAACGAGCTCTCCACGCTCTTGCAAAATGTGGGACGCCTTGTCCCCGCGAGCAATGTCTCTATGCCAGCGCTGGCTAACTACCTCTTTGAGGTGACTCCCGAGCGGATCTCCGTGACGGGTGGGGATACGATGATGCGCTCGATTGGTGTGATCGCTCCGCTAGAGTGTGATGGCGATATGCACTTCCTGATAGCTCCTACGCCACTACTAGACTATATCAAGTCGCTGCCCGTACAGCCGCTGACGCTGGAGATGCAGACGACCGAGGAAGGGGCGAGATTTATCCACTTGATCCACTCGACGGGATACCTTGACATACCCATCGGAGACGCCGAGCTCTATGTCTCTCGTGAGTCTCCCGAGGATAGTGAGGGGGCTGCGATGATGAGTATGAATAGCTCTAGCCTCCTCTCTGGTATATCGGCCGTGCTACCTGCGGCTTACCCTGACACGTCGCGCGAACAGCTACATGGCGTGCACTTCGTCATGCTCACGGATCGCCTCGAGCTCTGCGCGACGGACAATGTGCAGCTCGTACGCTACATAGACTACGATGCGCGGATCGTCGAGAAGGAGGGCGAGGTGGCACAAGCTTCGCTCAAGGACCCAAGCTTCACACTCCCGATCAAGGTCTCTAGCTTCCTCCAGTCTATCCTACCAAACTTTGCGAATGAGGAGGCGCTCATCATTTTCAATAATAAGCAAGTTGAGGTACGCTTTGGCACTTACAATGTGGTTTCGCAGGTGAGTGTGCTGGACTTCCCCAACTACAACGGGCTGCTCCCCGACGCCATGACCTACATGATCGAGATAGACGGCCAAGTCCTCCAGCGCGCTACGACTCGTGTCAACTATCTGAGCAATATCGTGGGGCTGGGCGCTGACTCGAGCTTGCTCTGTATCACTTTTGAGGAGCATGCGATGGTGATGAAAGGGGGCTTCTACGCACAGGGTGCTAATACGCCTGGAGTCGATGTCGAGGAGCGTATACCTGTGGACTATCCTGAGCAGATGGAGGGGATGCAGATCACCTTTAAGACGAATACCTTCATCAAGTTCCTCAAGGCGTTCAACGCTGAGAGCCTACAGCTACACATTACCAATGCTACGCAGCCGATCATGATCACACCGACCAAGGTGGCTGATCAGACGGATCTGCGAGGTATCACGGCTCCTGTACGTATCTAAGAACATTGAAGTTAGATAAATTATGAAGTTACAGCTGGAACGTCCGCTAATCTTCTTTGACATAGAGGCTACGGGACTGGATATTACGAATGACCGCATCATTGAGTTGACCATTCTGAAGCTGATGCCCGATGGCGAGCGGATTGTACGGACGCGACGCTTCAACCCTGAGATGCCTATCCCCGCCGAAAGCACGGCGATACATGGTATCACGGACGAAGATGTGCGTGACTGCCCTCCCTTTAGAGCTTGTGCCAAGAGCTTAGCGGAGCTGATCGACGGGTGCGACCTAGCGGGCTACAACTCGCAGCGCTTTGACCTGCCGATGCTCGGGGAGGAGTTTCTCCGAGCCGGCGTAGAGGTGGATCTGCTCTCTAGGCAGCATATTGACGTGCAGACGATCTTTCACAAGATGGAGCCACGTACCCTCGAGGGAGCTGTACGCTTCTACTGTCATCGTGAGCATATCGGAGCGCACGGTGCAGAGGCGGACACGATCGCTACGCTCGATGTGCTGATGGCGCAGCTGGATAAGTATGGCGATGAGCTTCCACAAAGTGTCAAGGAGCTGTCCGACCTGACTACTTACCATCGCAATGTAGACCTTTCGGGACGCATCGTCTTAGACGACAACGACGTGCCAGTCTTTAACTTTGGCAAGCACAAGGGACGCTCCGTCGAGGAGGTCTTTCGCCAAGAGCCAGGCTACCTGAGCTGGCTCATGCAGGCGGACTTCTCGCGAGACACGAAGCGTCAGTTCCTCCTGATCAAGGAGCAGATGAAGCCTTAGAGCGAGCCCTCACGCTACACGAGAGATAGCCATGCGCTTACAGAATAAGCATATAGTCGTAGGGATCACGGGCGGGATAGCCGCCTACAAGAGCGCCTCGCTCGTACGCCTGCTGGTCAAGGAGGGTGCCGAGGTGCAGGTGGTTATGACCCCAGCGGCTAAGGAGTTCATCACGCCGCTGACGCTCGCCACGCTCTCACAGCATGCGGTGGTCTCAGACTTCTTTGATCGCCGTGACGGCTCGTGGCATAGTCACGTGACGCTGGGCACGTGGGCTGATCTGATGATCATAGCGCCGGCTACGGCTAGCACGATCGGCAAGATGGCTCACGGCATTGCCGACAATATCCTCGTGACCACTTACCTAGCGATGCGTGCGCCGGTGCTGATCGCGCCAGCGATGGATCTAGATATGTGGTCTCACCCGACGACCGCCCGCAATCTGGAGATACTGGCGCAGGACGGTGTGGCGCAAGCGTTGCCCGCTGAGGGCTTTCTCGCGAGTGGTCTGACGGGTCGTGGACGTATGCAGGAGCCGGAGGAGATCCTAGAGCAGGCGGTCGCGATGCTCTCGGACACGGAGGCGAAGTTACCCTTAGCGGGGGAGTGTGTCACCATCACGGCGGGGCCTACTTACGAGCCGATCGACGATGTACGCTTCATTGGCAACCATTCGTCGGGACTGATGGGCATCTCGCTGGCGGAAGCTTTTGCGCAGCAGGGCGCTGAGGTGCATTTGGTCTTGGGACCAACGCATCTACGGCCGACCAACCCGCACATTGTCGTACACTCTGTGATGACTGCCGAGGAGATGCTGGCGGCGGCTGAGGAGACCTTCGGGCGTAGCTCGGTAGCGGTCTTTGCAGCAGCGGTGGCTGACTACCGACCCGAGGAACGTGTCCAAGGAAAGATCAAGAAGGAGCGTCGTGGCGGTGAGCAGATGCAGCTCACGCTGATGCAAAATCCCGACATAGCAGCGACCCTTGGGGCGAAGCGTCGTGCGGGACAGTACTTAGTTGGCTTCGCTCTAGAGACTTCTGTGGACACTTCGGCAGCCGAAAGCAAACTTCGTAGCAAGCATCTCGACGCGATCGTGCTTAACTCAACGAGCGATGCGGGAGCGGGCTTTGGAGTCTCGACGAATAAGGTGCTAATCCTGGACAAAGCGGGCGCTCGTTGCGACTTGCCTCTGGAGAGTAAGGCGGTTGTGGCGGAGCAGATCGTGGACTTCGTCTTAAAGCATCGCACGCAGCTCGTTTAGTCTTATGAACTTTCACCAGATGAAGCGTCTACTCCTCGCCCTTGTGGCAATACTTCTGTGGCTTCCTCAGCAAAGTCTGGCGCAAGAGCTGAATGCTCGCGTCACGGTCAATGCAGATCGCCTCGGCTCCTCCGCCGATCAGGCGATCGTGTCCGACTTAACCCAGCAATTGACCGACATGATCAACCAAACGCGCTGGACAAACGCCACCTTTTCACCCGTAGAGCGCATCGAATGCGCCTGGGGGCTGAACCTTTTGACCGCTTCGGACGACGGACTCTACACGGCCGAGCTGAGCATCTCCGCACAGCGTCCCGTCTACGGCGCCTCCTATACGACTCCTCTGGTGGTACATCTGGACCGTGAGCTCAACTTTCAGTACGCTCCCTACCAGCAGCTGGTCTATTCGCCGACACAGATTGACAATAACCTCGTGGCGACGGTCGCTTTCTACGCTTATCTCATCTTAGCCTTGGACTTTGACTCCTTTGCGCCACTAGGAGGCGACTACGCCGCACGGCAGATGCAGCAACTAGTGGCGACAGCTCAGCAGATGATGGACTGGTCGGGCTGGAAAGCTTACGCCAGCGACAACAACCGCTACGCTATCAGCCAAGCTTACAACGATCCAGCGCACCAATCGTGGCGAAACTACTGGTATCAGTACCACCGCCAGGGACTAGACCTCCTTACGAGCAACTTGCGGCGTGGATATACCAACATACTCGACCAACTCTCTCTCCTCGAGGAGACATGGCAGGCGAATAGTCTGTCGCCGCTCCTACAGATCTTCGCACAGACCAAGCTAGACGAGCTACCTCTTCTGGTAGAAGGTGCTTCGCAGGAGAGCCGTACGGCAGCTTACAAGACACTCTCCAAGATCTTCCCGACAGAAGGGAGCAAGCTCTCAGCCTTAAAGAAGTAATCCGCCACATGCTGCACAGCTTATACATACGGGACTACATACTCATCAAGGAGCTCACCTGCACCTTCCCCACGGGACTCATAGCGGTCACCGGCGAAACGGGAGCGGGCAAGAGTATCTTCGTCTCAGCCCTACAACTGCTGGCGGGAGGTCGTGCCGACATGTCGACCATTCGTCAGGGTTGTGCGAAAGCTGTCATCGAAGGCGAGTTCACTCAGCTCAGCCCTCAGGTCCTCGAATGGATGCAAGCGCAGGAGCTGGAGGTCGAGGAGAGCTGTCTCGTACGACGTGAGATACGACAGACGGGACGTAGTCGCATCTTCGTCAACGATACCCCCGTAACCCTCGCTCAGCTGGAAGAGCTAGGTGCACTCCTCCTGGACGTTCACTCGCAGCATCGCAATCTCTTGCTCCGTGAGGGCGCTTATCAGATCGCGCTCATCGACTCGCAGCTAGGCGCCGAGGTCGATCTCGTCGAGGCTTACCATCGATCCTACCAGCGCTACCACGACAACGCCATACGACTTAAGAAGCTTCGCACAGAGGCGCAGCAAGCCGAGGCGGAGTACGAGATCAACAGCCGAGCCTACGAAGAGATCTCAGCGCTCAAGCTCGAGCAGTACTCGCTCACCGACCTCACCGACGAGGCCGAGCGACTCACCCACACGCAGGAGATACAGGAAGGTTTGCAGAGTATCCTTGCGCTCCTCAACAGGCCTCACAGTATCGTCGATCAGCTCACCACGGCGCAGGAGCAGATGGAGCAGACCGCCACTTACCTCCCCGAGCTCAGCAACTATACCGAGCGCATGCGGAGCCTCGTCATCGAGCTAGACGACATCGAGAGCGACCTAAGCCGTCTGCAGGGCGAGGTCGCTTACAATCCCTCACGCCTAGAGGAAATCAACACCATCCTAGGCGGGGTCAATGCTTTACTCAAAAAGCATAACCTCTTATCCCCCGAAGAACTCATTGAGTACAGCCAAGAGCTGGGCGCTAAGCTCGCTCACACCGCTCAGTACGAGCAAGAGTTAGCCGAGCTCCGCACCGAAGTCCTCCAGCAGCGCACCGAAGTGCTCACCCTAGGCAAGCAACTTCACGAGGCACGCGCCAAAGCTTCTAAGACCATCGCACGGAGCGTCACCGAGACGCTCTGCCAGCTGGAGATGCCGCACGCACGCTTTGACATAGCCCTGCAGCTCCTCGACAAGCCGACCGAGCGAGGTATGGATCAGGTTGACTTCCTCCTCTCAGCCAACAGCGACCAGCCACTCCGCCCCGTCACCGACATCGCTTCGGGCGGTGAGATAGCCCGACTGATGCTAGCGCTCAAAGCGTTGCGCAGTCAAGCCACCACAAGCTCCGCCGAGTTAGCCAGCTCGCCTGCCATCGTTTTTGACGAGATCGACACCGGCACCTCCGGCATCGCCGCCTCCCGCATAGGCGACATGCTCCACACGATGGGCGAGCGCCAGCAGATCTTCGTCATCACACACCTCCCGCAGATCGCCTCGGCAGCCACCCAGCATATACTCATTTATAAAGAGGAGACCCGTGGCGAGACCCATTCGCACCTCCGCCTCCTCACCCCCGAAGAGCGCATCAGCGAGATAGCGCGCCTCCAGAGTGGCGACCAGATAACCCCTGAGGCCATCGCTGCCGCACACACATTACTCACAGCTCATGATTAAGCAAAAACTCATCTACGGCATCCACGCTCTCACCGAGAGCCTCGCCTCCCATAGCGACATAGACAAGATCTATATGAAAAAAGGAGCTGCCACAGGCGAACTCCTAGAGATCAAACGCACCGCACGTGCCCAGGGCGTCCCCGTCATGGAGGTCCCCGCCGAGCGTCTCAACCGTTTCACACGAGGTGCCCACCAAGGGGTCGTAGCGCTCATCTCGCCGATCACTTACACCCGTCTAGAGTCGCTCATACCGATGCTTTATGACGAGGGGCAGATGCCTTTCATCGTACTGCTCGACGGAGTCACCGACGTGCGCAACTTCGGAGCCATCGCTCGTACCTGCGAGTGCGCTGGCGTCCACGCTATCGTCATCCCCGAGCGCGACAGCGTCTCCGTCACGGCCGATGCCGTCAATGCTTCCGCTGGAGCGCTCATGCGCATCCCCGTTTGCCGTGAGCGTGACCTCGTGACCGCTTGCCGCTTCCTACGCGATAGCGGTCTGCAGCTCGTCGGAGCCGATGTGGATGCCACGACAAACTACACCTCCCTCCCGATGACGCCACCCCTCGGCATCGTCATGGGTTCGGAGCAAAAAGGCATCTCCACGGGCGTCCTCAAGCAGCTTACCGACCGCGTCTCCATACCGCAGCTGGGACAGATCTCCTCGCTCAACGTATCGGTCGCCACCGGCATCATGCTCTACGAAGTTGTCCGCCAGCAAGGCGCAGACCTATAAAAAGTTCACAATACAATCAGAAGTATACTATGAAAAAAGTAATCTCCACTCCCAATGCTCCTGCAGCTATTGGTCCTTACAGCCAGGCAATAGCCTTCGGCGACATGCTCATCACCTCTGGTCAGCTCGGGCTAGATCCCCAGTCTGGCGCTTTCGTCTCGGAGGATGTCTCAGCACAGACGGAGCAGGTCTTTCGCAATCTCAAGGCTATCCTCGACGAGGCTGGCTTTACCTTCGATCAGGTCGTCAAGACCACCTGCTTCCTCGCCGACATGGGCGACTTTGCAGCGATGAATGCCGTCTATGAGAAGCACTTCTCGGGCGCCTTCCCCGCACGCTCAGCCGTAGCTGTCAAGACCCTTCCCAAGGGCGGACTCGTTGAGATCGAAGTGATCGCACACAAGTAGAGACTGTTGCAAAAGTCTCAAGTAGTAGACCCCAAGTAAATAATAGCAAAACAGCACCTTGACCGCAGTCAGGGTGCTGTTCTTCTTTAATCAAGTAGCGAGAGAGGGTCACGATCCCTCGACCTCCGGATTATGAATCCGACGCTCTAACCAGCTGAGCTACCTCGCCATCCACAGAGGGGTTACCCCCTTAGATGGTGCAAAGGTACATAATATTCCCGAACAAACCAACGCCCCCACGAAACTCCACCATCTCGTCGCTCAGACTCCTTCCAGTTTTTCCGACATTTCCGAGGCAATTCGAATTCCTCCCGAGGACGTGTAACGGCTGTAGGGACGCACGATCTGTGCGTCCGTCCCCGTCAAAGCGATACGAGTAACGGTTGTAGGGACGCACAGGAGTGTCTAGCGGGAGGGCGTCCATTGTCGAACCAGCCGACGAGTAACGCTTGTAGGGACGCACGACCGTGCGTCCCTACATTTCGCTACACGTCCCGTGTGCCTTTACGAAGAGCAGACGACCGCTTGCGGTCGGACGCATCGTAGCCCCCAGTCGGAGGGGCAAAGCCCCGAACGACTGCGGGGTCAGGAGTGCCACACGAAGCAAGCGACCTCCCCGGTGCGGGAGGTCGGACTGGGACTGTATCTTTGCTTAGTCCGACCCACAAGGGGTCGATCTTCTACCGCGTTCGTCTATCCATCGGTCGTTCGGGGCTATGCCCCTCCGACCGACGGCTACGAAGCGTCGGACCTCTTGCGAGGTCCTTTTTATGCGATAATCGGAGGAGGTAGAGGGTAGGAGTTAGAGGTTAGAGGGGACGAGTAACGGTTGTAGGGACGCACGACCGTGCGTCCGTTGTCGAACCAGCCGACGAGTAACGGTTGTAGGGACGCACGATCGGTGCGTCCGTTGTATCAAAGATTACAGCATCGTAGTTTTAACGGAGACGGACGCACGACCGTGCGTCCCTACACAGGGCTACTCGTCCCGAGCGTCCCCACATTTCGTTACTCGTGGGGTTTGCGCAGAGTCTAGGGGTTGACAGATTTTGGGAGATGAGCCATTTTTCAGTATCTTTGCAATGTACATGTTGACGAAATGACGCACGACGAGCAACTACAGGTGGACGCACTCTACCGAAACGCTATGCGACTCCTCGAGCAGCGTGACTCGCTACGACAAGAGGTGGAGACGCAACGTCTAGAGATAGCAGATCTCAAGGGACGGCTCGGTGAACTGTGTGACGAACTGGAGGAGCTGAAGAGTCGCAACCGACAACTCCTGATGGCGCGCGCCCTAATCGTCAGTGGTGCAGATATGGGTATCGCTAAGGAGCGAATGACCCAGATGATCGAACGAATGGACCAAAGCATAGCTCTCCTAGAGCTACAGCATAGTATAGATACAACTCAGCCTCACTAATGGCACGGATGGAGCTAGAGGGTAGCAAAACCCTAGAGGATCGTCGGGACGAGATGCAGAGTATCACGCTACTTGTCGACGGTATCGCTATCCCCATTGATGTGCCGCGTAGTGAGGAGCCTTACTATCGTCGTGCACAGCATACGATATCGGCTCTCGTCAAGAAGTATCGTACAGCTTACCCACAGCCAGCAGAGAGCGATGAACAGCTTCACTGGCTCATGGCGGCTGTGGATATTGCCGTACAGTGTGAGGTGCTCAAGGAGAGCCAGGACACGACTGATCTCCTGAAGCGTCTCTCTGAGGTAAACAATCTACTGGAGCGAAAGCTGTAGACGAGGTGTGTGCGGGGTGTCGTGCCCCCACCTTTTTCCTCAGAAGGGCTGGAATATATAGCTAAGACCGATCGTTTGACCACTGGGACACCTCTCAGTAGGGCGACTCTGTATCTCTACCGATCATGTCAGAGACATTGAGGCAGATTAGATATACACATTTTAGGCAGAACGATTTATGGAGATTAGCATATACCTACTGATTCTATTCATATTATTAGCCCTAGTCGTAGGCGGAGGAGTCGTATGGCTCGCTGTGATGCGACTCCACAAGCAACGAGCGGAGCGCGTCGTCAAGGAAGCTGAGGAGCGCGCAGAGCGGGTTATCCTCGAGGCTCATAAGACAAAAAAGAAAGAACTACGTGAGGCTGACGGCATCCTTGAGAAAGCTAAGCAGGATGCTGAGATACTGAAGCAACAAAAGGTGATTGAGGCTAAGGAGTACGCACTACAGCTCAAGAGTGAGCTGGAGGAGCGCTTGGCCGATCGTACGGCACAGGTACAGAGCCGAGAGGCTACCCTGCAACAACTCGAGCAGACGCTTACAGCACGTACCAAGCAACTGGAGGATGCCTCGACAGAGCTAGAGCGTGAGCGCAAGCAGATGACCCAGCAGGAGCAGCTAGTTGCTCAGAAGCAAGAGGAACTAACCCAAGCGATCCGCACACAGCAAGCTAAGCTGGAGGAGATAGGTGGCTTGTCGGCTGCACAAGCCAAGGAGCAGCTCATCGAGTCCCTGCGCCTAGAGGCTCGTGATCAGGCGGCCGCTTACACGGCTGAGGTGATCGAGGAGGCTAAGATGAATGCTTCGCAAGAGGCACGACGACTGATCGTGGCAACAATACAGCGTGTCGCTACTGAGACGGCTGTGGAGAACTCTGTCTCAGTCTTTCACATAGACAATGACGAGGTCAAGGGACGTATTATCGGCCGTGAGGGTCGTAACATTCGCGCTCTAGAGGCTGCCACGGGCGTGGAGATCATCGTAGACGATACGCCAGAGGCTATCGTGCTCTCAGCCTTTGACCCTGTGCGCCGTGAGATAGCTCGCCTAGCGCTACATCAGTTGGTACAGGACGGACGCATCCACCCGGCTCGCATTGAGGAGGTGGTAGATCGTGTCAGCAAGCAGATCGAGGAGGAGATCATCGAGACGGGCAAGCGGACGATCATAGACCTTGGCATACACGGTATGCACCCAGAGCTAGTGCGTCTGGTGGGCAAGATGAAGTATCGCTCCTCGTATGGGCAGAACCTCCTGCAGCATGCACGTGAGACGGCCAATCTCTGTGCCACGATGGCATCTGAGCTGGGGCTCAATGCTAAGAAGGCGCGTCGTGCGGGCCTCCTACACGATATCGGCAAGGTGTCTGACGAGGAGCCCGAGCTACCACACGCTATACTGGGTATGAAGCTCTGCGAGAAGTACAAGGAGAAGCCCGACATCTGCAACGCTGTCGGTGCTCACCATGAGGAGATAGAGATGGAGTCGCTCATAGCGCCTATCGTCCAGATATGTGACTCCATAAGTGGTGCTAGACCGGGGGCTCGTCATGAGATCGTCGAGGCGTACATCAAGCGTCTCAAGGACCTCGAGCAGCTGGCGCTCTCTTACCCAGGTGTGGTCAAGACCTATGCGATCCAGGCGGGTCGTGAGCTACGTGTCATCGTCGGTGCTGACGAGATAGACGATCAGGCTACCGAGACGCTCTCGGCAGATATCGCCCACAAGATACAGACTGAGATGACTTACCCAGGGCAGGTCAAGATTACGGTCATCCGTGAGACACGCGCTGTGAGCTATGCTAAGTAGTCGGCTAGCAGATTCATCCCTAAGCACAAGCCCTCGTCAGGGTCTCCTCCCGAGGGCGCAAGCTACGGTATAAAGCTTAACATCTAGAGAGACAGATGCGTCGCAAGGTAATCTCCACGGTCGATAGGTACATCTTTACCCAGTTTCTGGCGACCTACTTTTTCTCCATTGTCCTGATCCTGGCAGTGGCGATAGCCTTTGACGTGACCGAGAAGCTGGACAAGCTCCTACAGCCTAACGTCCCGCTACGAGCTATCATATGGGACTACTACGCCAACTTTGTCCCTTACTATGCAAATCTCTTTAGTCCGCTCTTTGTCTTCATAGCGGTCATCTACGTCACCTCTCGCTTAGCAGAGAATAGTGAGATTATCGCTATCCTGAGCTGCGGCGTGAGCTTTCGTAGGCTCCTCAAGCCGTACATGCTGGGCGCTGCCGTGATTGCTATTTTGACTTTCCTCTTGAGTAGCTTCGTCATACCGCCAGGCAATCGCATCAGGATCGACTTCCAGAATCAGTATATCAAGGACAAGCGTATCACCTACGCCAATACGATCCAGATGCAGGTGGCGCCTGAGACCTTTATGTTTATGTCCTATTACAATGATGAGAGCAAGGTTGGGTACACCTTCTCGATGGATCGCTTTGAGGGCAAAGATCTCAAGAGTCGCGTGATGGCGAACAGTATCATCTACGACACGCTCTACAACTGGCAGCTACAGGACTACACGATCACTTACTTCGGCGAGCGACAAGACTCGCTCCTTAGAGGGAATCAGCTCGACACGATCATACCGATCACGCCGCGGGACTTTCTCGTCACTGAGGGAGATGTCGAGATGCTCACCACGCCACAGCTATACCACTCCATCCAGAAGCAACGCATGAGAGGCGCAGCTACACAGCTCTACGCTATCGAGCTACACAAGCGCATAGCGATGATCCCCGCCTCGTTTATCCTAACGCTCATGGGCGTCTCGCTCTCGGCTCGCAAGCGCAAGGGGGGCATGGGTTTGGCCCTCGCTGTAGGGCTTTCGCTCAGCTTCCTCTATATCCTCTTTATGACGGTCACTGCCTCCTATGCAGTGACAGGAGCTATGGCTCCAGTGGTCGCAGCGTGGCTGCCGAACTTGGTTTACCTCGGTATCTCCTTCGTGCTCTACCGTCTAGCGCCTCGCTAGATAGAGCCTAGCGACGCCAGAAGGCTGGAGCGAAGAGACTCAGCACGGTGAAAAGCTCTAGACGACCCGCCAGCATAAGAAAACTCAGCACAAGGAGGTCAAAAGAAGAGGCACTCGAGAAGTTGAAAACGTAGTTGCCAAAGGCGGGTCCCACGTTGCCGATAGCCGTCACAGAGGCGGTGCTGGCAGAGATGAAGTCATTGCCCGTGAGGGTGAGACAGAAGGTGCCTAGGAAGATGAGCGCGATGTAACCGAAAAAGAAGCCCATCACCTTGTAGACCACTTCATCGGGGACGCTCTTACCATTGATGCGCAGCGGAGCTACGAGGCTAGGAGAGATGCGGTGAGCGATCTCCTTGGGGAGTGTCTTGGACATGATGACGAAGCGGATTACCTTGAGACCTCCCGCCGTGGATCCTGCGCAGCCACAGACCAGCATGACGAAGATTCCGCACAGCATGAAGAAGGGACCCCAGCTAGCGTAGTCCGCATAGACATATCCTGTGGTAGAGATGAGCGAGATGATTTGAAAGAAAGCGTCACGTAGCGCTTTTCCTAGGTGAGGCTGTATGCCGTTGAGGACAAGGTGCAGGGTCACGAGAGAGGCTGTGACGAAGATGATGCCGAGGAACCAGCGGGTCTGCTCGTCGCGGAAGAGTTGCTTGATCTGCCCCTTGAAGGCAAAATAGATGAGCGTCATGTTTAGACTACCGATCACCATAAAGATCATCAGGATCGTCTCAAAGTAGGGACTATTGATCACCTCAAAAGGCTGATCATAGATTGAAAATCCACCTGTCGAGAGACAGGTAAAAGCCATACAGGTAGCGTCGAAGAGAGGTATCGGCGTGAGGCGTAGCAGTACGATCAGCACCAGCGTCAGTAAGGTATAGACTGCCGAGAGACGTATGGCGACCTCCTTGATACGAGGCATAAAGCGGTCATGATCCACGCCCGTTACCTCGGCTTGGTAGAGGAGGCCGATGTCTTTGCCCAGCACAGGGCTCAGGGCGAGGGAGAAGACGACGATGCCGATACCGCCCTGCCACTGTATGATGGAGCGCCAGAAGAGGATCCCCTTGGGGAGATGCGCCACGGAGGTAAAGGCCGAGGCGCCCGTAGTGGTAAAGCCCGAGACCGACTCAAAGAGTGCATTGCTAAAGCGGGGCAGGTAACCCCCCACGAGAAAAGGAATCATACCTATCAGTGCCACCACCAGCCACGTCATCGCCACGGCGAGCATAGCCTCACGACGACCGAGTTTGTCGCTATGTTTCAGCCGTCCACATAGGAGTAGCGCTATGCCTACCACCAGTGATATACCTAGCGTGACTAGGAGTGGTGCTATGGTGTAGTCCCGCATTATGAGCGATACGACGATGCTGAGGAAAAGGAAGATGCACTCGATCAGACAGATCCCCCCCACGATGCTCCCCACGAAGGGTAGATTGATACGTCTCATGAGCTTGATTGAGTCAATATAGAAGTAGTGAAATTAGAAAGCGGCGGGGCTTTAGTCAAAGAGCTTAGCGAGTCGCTCCATAGACGTATTGGTACAGAAGACCACGACGCTGTCGTAGGGCTGGATCTCCATATTACCGTCGATCAGCATCGGCACACCGTTGCGCACCAGACCACCGAGGGTGATGCCCTGCGGTATGTCTAGCTCCTTGACGGGGCGCTCGGTGATGGTCGAGCCACTCTTAGCTTGTAGCTCAGCCACGTCCGTGTGGGCGATGGTGAGCGACTTGATAGACTTCGTGTCGGAGCCGAGGAGCGCATGGAAGATGTTGCCCGCAGCGATCACCTTCTTATTGATGATCGTGCCGATGTCCAGCTTCTCGGCCAGGGGGATGTAGTCGATGTTTTCCTCTTTGGCAATCGTCTTGGCCACTTGAAAACGCTTGGCTGCGAGGCAGGCGAGGATGTTCGTCTCCGAGTTCTCCGTTAGAGCCACGAAGATGCTCTCCTCGTCCAGTCCTATCTCGGAGATGAGATTGAGGTCACGCCCATCACCATCGTAGAGCTTGACATTGGAGGGGATCTCGTCCTCGATCTCCTTGATACGCTCTAGATCTCGCTCGATAAGGTGAAAGTCAATATTGCTCGGAGCCTTCGAAACGGTGCGTAGCGCAATGAGGCTTCCGCCGAGGATGACCACACGCTTGACAGGGCGCAGATTCTTGTCGCAGTACTGACGGACGAGGTCAATGTCTTTGTTGAGACAGGTGAAGAAAACAACGTCACCGTGCTCTATGATCGTCTGACCATCAGGTATGAGCGTCTCCTCGCCACGCTTGATAGAGACCACGTGAAAAGCTTTATCGCCCAGCTCCTTAGTCCAGCTCAGTGGACGCCCCACGAGGATGCTCCCCTGGCGCACCTTGACGCCCACGAGGACGAAAGCCCCGTTGAGCAGCTCCACATAGACTCTCGCCCAGGGGTGCTTGAAGCTGTTAGCAATCTCCTCAGCGGCCAGCTCCTCAGGGTAGATGAGCTGGTCCACGCCTAGGCTCCCGAAGAAGCGGCGGTAGTGATCCGCCAGATAGCGGTGGTTGTTGATACGAGCGATGGTGCGCTTGGCACCAAGCTGCGCAGCGAGCATGCAGGCCAGTAGATTCTCCGCCTCACCCGGCATCACGCTGACGAAGAGGTCGCAGTCGTGCACCTCCGTCAGCTGCAGATCCTCCAGCTTTGTCGGATCACCCACGATCGTGTAAGCGTCAAACTTGCGCTGCACACGACGTAGCAACTCCTTGTCAGAGTCAATGAGAGTCGTGGACTGCTGCTCCTCTCCCGACAACCTATAGGCTAGGTGGGTGCCCACTTCGCCAGCTCCAGCAATAACTATTCGCATAGCTCAGCTTTGATTCTATTATATATTGTGTCGGCATCGACGCCACAGTAGCGTCGTTGCTCGGCGACAGTGCCTTGCTCGATAAAAGCATCGGGCAGGCCAAAGTGTATCATCCGTCCTCGGAAGCCCTGACGCTGAGCCAGGGCCGCAATCCGCTCGCCCACGCCTCCGATGAGCGTGCCCTCCTCAAGCGTGGCAATGCGGTCGTAACGCTCTAGAGCCGTCGTGATCAGCTCTTCGTCTAGAGGCTTCGCAAAGATCAAGTCGTAGTGCGCCACCTCGACACCCTCAGCGAGTAGGCGCTCCCGCACCTCCTCGGCGGTCACACCAATGGTGCCGATGGAGAGCAATGCGATGCGTCCGCCCTCATGTAGTGCGCGCCCCTTGCCTATCGGGAGGATCTCCGCTGGACAGCGCCAGTCCACCAGCGACCCCTCACCACGTGGGTAGCGGATCGCCATCGGACCCTCCTGCCCCTCGTAAGCCGTGCGCATCAAGTGGCGCAGGTAATGCTCATTCATCGGAGCCGCAACCGTCATATTGGGGACAGTGCAGAGGTAAGCTAGGTCAAAGGCTCCCTGATGCGTCGCTCCATCCTGACCGACCAAGCCAGCACGGTCGATGCAGAGGACTACGTGGTAGCCTGGCAGAGCGACATCGTGGATGATCTGGTCATAAGCGCGCTGTAAGAAGGAGGAGTAAATAACACAAAACGGGATCATCCCCTCACGCGCCATCCCTGCGCTAAAGGTAACTGCGTGCGCCTCCGCAATCCCCACATCGTAGCTTCGCTCGGGGAAGGCTCGCATCATCACATTCAGCGAACTACCTGACGGCATGGCGGGTGTGATCCCCACGATGCGCTTGTCCTCAGCCGCTAGCTCGGTGACGGTCTCTCCGAAGACCTCCTGGAACTTCGGTGGATGCGCTCCTCGCTCGCTCTTGACGCGCTCTCCCGTCTTTACATCAAAACAACCAGGCGCATGCCATACGGTCGCATTCTCCTCGGCAGGCTTGTAGCCCTTCCCCTTGATCGTCCTGAGGTGTAGTATCTTCGGTCCTCGCATCGGGAGGATGCGTCGGAGCGTCTCCACGAGATGCTCTATGTCATGCCCATCAACTGGACCAAAGTAGCGAATCCCCAAGCCGTCGAAGAAGGAGGAGTGGTTTTGCGTCAGGAGGAACTTGACACTGTTGTTGATCCGCTGAATGTTTTTCTTGCGACGATCACTCATCAGATTCATCTGTCGCAGACCACGGTAGAGGTCGTAGCGGATCGTATTGTATGCGTGACTGGTGTTGAGGTCGACGAGGTATTTGTTTAGCCCACCCACATTAGCGTCGATGGACATGTTGTTGTCATTGACCACGATGAGCAGATCGTTGGGGTAGGAGCTCACATTGTTTAGTCCCTCGAAGGCCAGCCCGCCCGTCATCGACCCATCGCCAATGACCGCCACGACGTGACGCTCCTCTTGCTTGAGCTTGGCCGCGATCGCCATGCCCAGCGCAGCCGAGATCGAGTTCGAGGCGTGCCCTGCGGGAAAAGTGTCGTACTCGCTCTCGCTAGGGAGCGGAAAGCCCGAGAGCCCGCCCCACTGTCGTAGAGACTCAAAGCGATCTCGCCTTCCTGTCAAGATCTTGTGCCCATAGGCTTGATGTCCCACGTCCCAGACGATGCGATCGTAAGGGGTGCGACAGACGTAGTGGAGCGCTACCGTGAGTTCCACCGCACCCAGACTAGACCCTAGGTGACCTGGCACGTGCGAGAGCACCTCCAGCTCATAGCGACGGAGCTCCTGACACAGCTGAGGAAGCTGCGAGAGAGAGAGCTGACGTAACTGCTGGGGCGTATCAATATGCGATAGTATAGGGTAGTCGCTAGCGTTCATGACCATAGTGTGTGTCTACAGATGAGAGGGTCTTCGGTGTCGTCTCTGCTGACCTGTGAGGCGGGAGGCAAAATCCGAAGCCGGCCCTCTTACTGCACTGCAAAGATACTAATCTTTGCTGTCTGATAAAAGTCCCATTCACCAGCCACAGATCCAAGGCTTTACTCACTGTAGTAAAGAGTCTCTTCACACGGCTCGTACCAAGCCACGGAGGAAAATGCAAATTCCTCCGTGGCTTTTTTTTGCTCTTCACCGAGGAACGGGAAAATTCGTCGGAACTTCGATTCCTTTCTTCCGAAGTTTCATTTCATTCTTCCGAAGAGTTTTTCCGTTCTTCGGTGGAGCATGTTCATTTCCTACGGAGCTGTTGGAAAACGCCTTCGTGGATATTGGTGTTTATAGGCACAGCGTGTCACGTCTGGTCGCACATGCTCTCAGCACCTCCAGAGAGTGATTGGCCTAACTGCGAGCACCTCTATCGCACAGGGTGTACCACAGAGAGATGCTGCATCCCCTCTCTACGGTACACCCCGTTTATCCCCTCGTGGAGCTAAGACAAAAGGAGTTGAGATCCAAGGATCTTAAGCCTCCTATATAGACATCGGCACATAGAGCTTATAGCACGCATCACCGACGAGGAGGATGTAGGATCCACGCTCTAGGGATGCCGTAGCAATTGTAGCCATACCATCGGAACCAGAGGTGGTGGAGATAATCTCCTCCCCCGAGATGGAGAGTAGGCGAATGAGCGTGTGTGGTGTCGTGCCAGTTATCTGGACCTGCCCCTCCACGAGCTCAATAGTCACAAGCTCCCGAGCGCCGATATGCTCATTGCTCAAAATGACTTCTCCACGACCATCATTTATCCCACCCTTAAAGTCAAGAGCCTGCCAATACTTAGGACGGATAATCTCAAGAAAGTCATTAGCAAATTGATTCTTCTCGCGTGTGGACTCAGAGTCTATAACAGTAATATGTCCTGCATCTATGATACAACCCTCTTGTGGTCGTACAGGGAGATCCGTGAGGAGTTGCTTCATCGCCTCTAGAGCTATATTGTTTTGGTAGATGCGCACCTCTTGTAGATCCTTTAGTCCTTGGAGAGAGAGGGCTTGGAGTGCATTTGCTGAGAGGTCTAGCACCTGTAGCTTTGTGTTGTGAGATAGGTCGATGCTTGTTAGATTCGTTCGAGCACAAAGTAGCGTCTCTAAGGCTCTGTTCTCCTCTAGGTTAATCGTCGTAACAGGATTCCCAGAGAGTGTGAGCTCTCGAAGTGTGAACAGCGTAGAGAGATCAACGTTTGCCAGTCGATTGTCAGCTAGGTTCAACTCCTTAAGATCTAGATGGACACCGCATATGATAGAGCTGAGTTGATTTCCAGACAGGTCTAGAGATTTCAGTTTCCCATTGTGAGATAGATCTATCTTCGTAAGCTGATTAGAAGCGAGAGACAGGGTCTTAAGATTGGGTTGACGAGACAGGTCTATAGCAGTCATCTTGATGGCTGGAGCTGAGAGGGAGGCTAGATCTCCTCTGATTGTAATCTCCTGGCTGGCAACGAAAGTCTTCCCCTGAGTGTCTACCGTCAGCCCCTCAATGCGAGGCTCCACACCGTTACTACTAGTCGCTTGTATAGTAATCGGGTCGCCTATGGGTAGAGCTGTATGGAGCGTCATGTAAGGCTCCTCCTGCGGAACGAGGTCTATAGGATTACCATTATTATAATCTAGCGGACGCCAACCTTTTGCCTGGAGATCTGCAATTTGCTCCTTTGAGAGATGCTCGTTTCGCTCTTGAGGACTTTGAGTATCTAGGAGGGTGATTTCAGCCTTAGTTTGTGAAGAGTGTGTCGGCAAGGCTGTCAGCAGATCTGCAAGAGCAGTCCCCTGCAAATTGTTGTGGTAGCAATTTACTTTGCTAAGCTTGGTCGCCGAGGGAGACACTGTAAGCTGTGTCAGCTCATTGTCCTCGGCCAAAACATCGGTGAGCTTCATGTGCTGGGATAGATCTAGTGTGCGAAGCTTATTACCAGAACATTTTAAAACCCACAAAGCCGTGTTTGACGACAGGTCAAGTGTGGCGAGTTTATTGCGAGAGCAGTCTAGGTTGGTCACCTTCGGAGTAGGAGCCGGCTGTAGAGACTCTAGCTGATTGCCGGCACACCACAGGAGTAGTAGCTCTGGGGTATACGAGAGGTCTAGTGTGGTAATCTGATTATCACTACAGTCCAGTACCGAGAGTCCCGAGAGGTTCGTTAGGTCTAGCGAAGAGATCTTGTTCCCATTACACCATAATGAAGAGAGCGCTGTCGATTTACTTAGATCCAGCGTCTGTATCTTATTATTGGCACAGGAGAAGTCGTTGAGCTGACTGAGCGTGCTGATGTCAATAGCGGAGAGCTGATTCTTGGCGCATGACACCTTGCGCAGGTTCTTTGCTTTAGAGAGATCTAGAGAGGTCAGCTCGTTCTCATAACAGTAAAGTCTTTGTAGTCGGTCATTACCTCCTAGCGTGAGTGTCTGGAGACTATTTTCATAGCAGTTGAGCCATAGGAGATCTGGGTGCGTTGAGACATCTAGAGTCGTAATCTTGTTCTTGAAGCACCAGAGCTTCTTAAGACTCTTAGCGTGCGTTAGGTCAAGTCCGACCAGCTGGTCCTCAGAGCAGTCTAGAGTCGTGATCTCGCCTCGTATCGTAATCTCACGAGATGTAGGGGTGTAGTAGTTCTTAGCGCTCGTCTGGACAGCCTCCTCTTTGACGCCTTCGATGGTCCATGGGCCATTTGCCTCGATAGTAAGATGTATCAATTCATTCGTTGCATCCTCGCCGAGCATCAGCGTGATGTATTCCTGAGCCATAGATAGACTCGGGATAAGAAGCGCCACAAGTAGTGACAAGCAGGTGGTAACTATAGGTCGTTTCATAAATGTAAAGGTTTGGTTTATACAAGAGTATGGCTACATCTTCTGTCGTAGTCAATAATTCCCTATGGCGAAGGTACTGTTTTTTTGCAAACTTCATCGTCTCTCACAACTTTGTCAAAGCTCGTACATTCCACCCGCTAATGCAATTTCTCAAGAATGATGTTTTTGATGACTTCATTGGGTGTCTTATAGTTTAGGTTTTTACGAGGTCTATTGTTTAGTAGGTTCTGAAAGCGTCTAAGGTCTGCGTCAGTTAAGTCTTCGAAAGTAGAGGACTTAGGGATAAACTGGCGTAGCAGTTTGTTTAGGTACTCAATATGAGGCTTATCCCAGGATTGATAGGGATGTGCAGTTCGACCGCCACTACAGAGGGCTCGAGCATCATTACAGAGGGGCTGCGGGACCTCACCGATTACACCTTCCTCCCGAAGCATTGAATTCCTACCTAGGAATTTGCCAAATAGGTACCTAGGAATTCCCCCAATTCCTACCTAGGAAATAAAAAATTCTTCGGACTTATTTTTTGATTCCTCCGAAGTTTCATTTGATTCCTCCGAAGTATTTTTTATTTCCTAGGTACTTATTGGGCAAATTTCTAGGTAGGAATTTTGGAAATTCCTAGGTAGGAAATCAGACAAGCTCATTTTCATCATGTGTCACCCCTTGGTCGCAGCGTTAGATTTGCTAATCGGGCACCTAGATGGAAGGCGTAGCACGCTGTGAAAAGGAGAATCGGAGAGGGTGAGGAGGTCGGGTGCGTGATGATGTCTACCGCCCATACGGACCGTCCCCCACCCAAGTGCATAGCACTCAGATGGGGGACGGCTTCTGTCTTGTTTAAGTGTGTAGCGACCGTGTGCGATGGCTACATGCTAGAGGGTGTGGAGGTAGCGAAGCCCTAGAGGCGACACCTCCGTGTGTGTCTTAACCCTCGATAGCGCCTGATGGGCAAGCAGCAGCGCATGCGCCACAATCGATGCAAGTATCAGCGTCGATAGAGTAGATATCGCCCTCAGAGATTGCGCCTACGGGGCACTCATCGATGCAAGTGCCACAAGCTACACAGCTGTCAGTGATTACGTGTGCCATAATTCTATTGGTTTTAAGTTGAGTATTAAGATTATCTATGATATTACCACAGCTTGGAGAGACTAAATGGGGTGTCTCTCATGCTTTGGTAGTGCAAAGATACAACAAACTTCTGGGAATACCTACTTCTAGGTATTGGAATGGTGTTTTTTTCTTCGTAAGGAGCAGAAGTAGGTAGCGAAATAGCTCACGTATACCTGCTTATTGGGATAAACTCTGGGGCTATCCCTGGGATTTCACCTCGCTGCCGATCATCGTTGCCGAGGTGACCCGCTCCACACGTACGGTGACCAGCTTGCCGATCTGATTATTGCCCTTGGGGAAGACGATCACTTTGTTTTGCTGGGTGCGCCCGAAGAAGTCATCGTGCGAGCGCTTGCTGTAACCCTCGATAAGCACCTCAAAGCTCTTGCCTACGTCACGCTCATTGCTCTCGAGGCTCAGCTCGTTTTGCAGAGCGATCATACGATTGAGTCGCTCCACCTTGACCTCCTCAGGCACATCGTCGACGAGATGACGCGAGGCGTAGGTGCCGGGACGCTCCGAGTACTTAAACATGAAGGCGCTGTCCAGCCGTGCCAGCCTCATCACCTCGAGCGTCTCCTGAAAGTCCTCCTCCGTCTCACCCGAGAAGCCGCAGAAGACGTCGGTACTCAGCCCGCAGTCTGGCATATAGTCACGGATGCGCTCCACACGCTCTAGATACCACTCACGCGTATAGCGACGACGCATGCGCTCTAGGATACGATTACTGCCACTCTGCAGGGGGAAGTGGATATGATTACAGATATTATGGTAACGGCTCATCACCTCGAGCGTCTCGTCCTTCATATCTTTGGGGTGAGGCGAGGTAAAGCGAATGCGCATCGTCGGCACCGCCTCAGCGACGCTTCGTAGCAGATCGGCGAAAGTGTAGCTAGCGCCCGTCTCAGTATGCCAGCAGTAGGAGTTGACATTTTGCCCTAAGAGGGTCACCTCACGGTAGCCCTCCTGTGCCATGCGCTGCACCTCACGAATGATGCTCTCGGGGTCACGGCTACGCTCACGACCTCGTGTGTAGGGGACGATGCAGTAGGTGCAGAAGTTGTCGCATCCACGCATGATCGAGACGAAGCCACTGATGTGCAGCCCTGGTAGTCGCACGGGGATCACATCACTGTAGGTCTCACTCTTGGAGAGCTCAATGCTAATAGCTGGCTCGCCTGCCTCGGCTGCCGCTATCAGGTTAGGGAGGTCCGTATAAGCGTCAGGACCTGCCACCAGATCCACCCCATGATCCTGTATGAGGGTCTCCTGCACACGCTCCGCCATGCAACCGAGCACACCGACGATCTGCGGATGCCCCGAGCGTCTGCGCTGACCGTTGAGATTGTCCAGACGACGTATGATACGTAGCTCCGCATTGTCCCGCACCGAGCAGGTATTGATGAGGACGGCGTCCGCCTCGTCGATCTGATCGGTGAGCTGGTAGCCCGCCAGTTGCATCTGTGCAGCTATGATCTCGCTGTCAGCCACATTCATCTGACAGCCATAGGTCTCGATGTAGACCCGCTTGCTTTCTTGCTCTACTCTCTCGGTCATAATAAGCGCAAAGGTACGAAATTAGCACGTAGAGCCTTGCACTCCACTAGCGGAGGTAGTCTTCGGCTAAGGCGACCCAGTAGGAGGCCCCGATCGGGAGCAGTTGCTTGTTGAAGATAAACTTAGGGTTGTGCACCATCGGGGTCTCGCCATTACCTATCATTAGGTAGCAACCCCGTTGCTTCTGTAGCATGAAGGCAAAGTCCTCGCTACTCATATAGCGTGCGCTGGGGTAGACGACTTGCTCCTCGCCGAAGGTCTTGCGTGCCACCTCGGCAGCGTAGCGTGTCTCCTCCTCGCTGTTGATCAGGACAGCTCCAGGCTGCCCCTCGGTGATCTCATAGGCGCAGCCATAGCTCTCGGCTTGGTGCTGCGTGATGGTGCGGATCCGCTCCAGTACCTGGACGCGCGTCTCTGGTTCCATATTGCGGATAGAGAGCCTGAGGGTAGCACTGTCGGGGATCGTATTTCCCGTATCCCCAGCGAGGAAGGCTCCGATGGTCACTACGCTGTGATGCCAAGGGGAGACATTGCGTGAGACGATGCTTTGCAAAGCTAAGACGAGCGATGCGCCTGCGACGACGGGGTCGATACTAAGCTCAGGCATTGAGCCATGAGAGCCACGTCCCGTGAGCTTGATCTCCCAGTTATCCACGGCAGACATCATCTCGCCAGAGCAGAAGTGCAGCGTGCCGAGGGGCAGACCGGGCAGATTGTGCATCGCATAGACAGCATCCACGGGGAAGCACTCGAAGAGCCCATCGGCGACCATCGCTGCGCCTCCCTGCATGGTCTCTTCGCCAGGCTGGAAGATGAGTATGAGCTTGCCATTGAAGTGACCGCTCTCGGCCAATTGCTTGGCAGCTCCGAGGAGCATCGTCGTATGTCCATCGTGTCCGCAGAGGTGTGCGTGCCCTGGGATGCGACTACGGTAGGGAAGGTCGTTTTCCTCCTGTATAGCTAGCGCGTCAAACTCCGCGCGGATCCCAAGGGAGCGAGTCCCCTCGCCACGCTGCATGGTAGCTACGATGCCGAGCTTGCCGATACCCTCCGTCACTTCGTAGCCAAAGTCTCGTAGCCTCTCGGCGATGATGCGGGAGGTGTCGTACTCTTGCATAGCTGTCTCGGGAGCTTGGTGAAAGCTCTCGAACCACTGCTCCATATCTCGGCAGATGGCTTCGCTTATCTTAGATTTCATAGTCGTGTGTGTCTATATATTAGTTATCTCTATGCCTTAGGCTGCTTCTTTTGCTTGGGTATTGTCAAGGCGATGGAGAGGATAGCGAGGAGGAGCAGGACGATATTGAAGGTCATCGTCACCATCGCTGCGTGACGGAAGTTGAGATTGCCCTGCTGTCCCACGAAGTTGATGAGATTGCCCAGGAGTTCGATCGGCTCTCCCGATACTTGGATGCCATTGTATATGGCTTGTGAGATGGCTAGTCCGAAGGCTGCTCCAAGGGACGAAGCCATCTTGTAGATGCCGGAGCCTTGTCCCGAAAGGTCTCGTGGCAAGCTCGAGAGCGCTGCGTCGGTAGAAGGTGTAGCATAGAAGGCGAGTCCAGTGCCAAAGAGGACATACGCCACGCCTGTCAGGATCATATAGACGCCTGTCATGAGTTGCGTCTGAGACATCAGGAGGACTGAGACGATGATCAGCATACAGCCCCAGATCATTGGCTTGCGAGGGCCAAAGCGCTGGAGGAGCTTCTCACCCACACGGATGAAGAGCAGGATGGAGACACCGTAGCCGATGGTCAGGTAGCCAGCCGTGGCGGGATCGATGCGACCGCCCTGCTGTAGCACGCTGAGCGAGACGACGAGAACGCCCGCAGTGGCGTTGAGGATCAGGTTTGAGATGGTCGCTCCTGTGAAGGTTTTATTGCGAAAGAGGGCAAAGTTCATAAAGGCTCCCGCTCGTCCTAGCTCGACTTTGATGAAGACTACGATTGCAATGATCGACAGTGAGATAGTAGCGAGGGAGGCGACACTGAGCCAACCCCAGACGGGTGCATTGGCGATGAATAGCTGTAGCGACAAGATACCTATGAAGAAGGCGACGAAGCCGAAGATGTCAAATCGCTTCGCTTGCTGCTGCTCGGCACGACTCTCGGGAAGCCCCTTGATGAGCAGTAGCCCTATGATCGCAAATAGGGCGCAAACGTAGAAGATAGCGCGCCATCCCAAGGTGCTAATCATAAAGCCTCCGAAGAGGGCGGCAAAGCTCGAGCCTCCCCACGTACCCATGCTCCAGAGACTGACTGCACGCTGTCGCCCCTTGCCAGACCAGTAGACGCCGAGGAGGGCTAGCGAGGAGGGCATGATGCAGGCTCCCGAAACTCCTTGCAAGGCTCTACCCAAGATGAGGAGCGGAGCTGTCAGGGCGCTCTGAGCTGGTGTCAGCGCAATCAGTAGAGCTCCTAGAATAGCTGCGTAGAAGCCCCAGCGAATGAGCTTGACACGTCCGAAACGATCTGCCAAGCCTCCGAAGACGACGATAAATAGTCCACTCACCAGCGAGGTGACCGACACGGCAAAGCTGAGTGTCGAGATGGAGAGTCCCAGCTCCTTATTCATATCCACATGGATATTGAGGAGCGTCATGGCAAAGAGCCAGAAGGAGAGCAAGCCAAAGATAAATCCGAAGAGGACTCGGTCGTTGCCCTGGTAGGTTGTGGAGGAAGTCTGTCGCATACTATAATAGGAGAAGCGCATTAGCTCGCTTTCTGACGGCTAAAGTACGCTTTTTCCTTGTTTTCTCCAATCATCGCTGCGTAGACAAATTCCGCCCAACGGGGGAGACGTGACTAGTTGCTGAGTCGCTCCCTCTGGATCCGCTTGTAAAGGACGATGTATAGAGCGACCGCTACACCCTCAGAGCCGATTGTCATAGCGACGATGATCGGTTGCTGCTCTAAATCGTAGAGCCATCCCATGAGGAAGGAGCCAAGGAGTAGCGACAGACCGTAGATCGTGTTAAAGATACCGAACCCTATGCCACGCTTGCTGAATGGTGTGATGTCGGCAATGGCAGATCTCATAACCGTCTCGTGCGCTCCCAGCACGACCCCCATCAGTGCCATGCCAGCCCAGAGCATCCCCATAGAGTGAGACAGGGTTAGCAGTGGCACAAAGGCTGTCAAGATAGGGACAATGAGCAGAATTAGCACACCCCCCGTCTTGTGCCCCAGCTTGCGCTTCAGACGATCGTAACCCTTCCCGATGAAGATCGCGACGAGGGCATCCACCGCCATGGCGACAGCATAGAGGATCGGCACCATCTCATCAGAGACGATCTGCTGCGTCTTAAGATGATAGCCTATCAAGCTGAAGTTGATCAGTCCGAAAGCAACGAAAAAGGTAAATGCCGAGTAGATCCAGAAGATCGGTTGTAGGCGCGGAGGCTTTTCGGAGGCATTCACCTGCGGGGTGAGCGCCTCTCGTACGAACTTGCGATGCACTAAGGCGAGGAACACCATCAAGATGATAAAGGGGATGACCAGCATCTGATAGCCTAGCTGAAAGACCTCTAGGCCACTGCGCCCCATGAAGTAAAAGAGTGCGGTAAAGATCAAGGGACCTAGGAAAGCACCCAACTGATCGAGCGCCTCCTGAATGCCGAAAGCGTACCCCAGGCCGATCTGATTCTCTGCGACGGCTGAGAGAATCGTGTCTTTAGCTGGGCTGCGCAAAGCTTTGCCTATTCGCTCGAGTAGGATAAAGGTGTAGAGCCACCCCCACGAAGTGGTCAAGCCCATCAACGGGATCACTAGATGCACCCCATAGCCCACAAAGAGGAAGAGCCAGTAGCGCTTGCTCTTGTCCAGCCAGGCACCTGAGAGCAAGCGTAGCGCATAGCCGAGGAATTCGCCCAACCCGAAGACTAGCCCCACCTGCGTTGCCGAGAGCCCCACCAAGCTGAGGTACTGCCCGTTGACACTGCGAGCGGACTCATGCACGAGATCTCCCAGCATGCTGATCACACCAAAGAGGAGCACGATCGTGAGCGCAGGAGAGCTACTTCGTAAGCCTATCTTTCTTTGTTGCCTTGCCACTGCTTATGCTACTAGAGTTCAGTCTAGTAGTTGACCTGCTAGGCTGTCTGATTACATCGTGAGGTTAAAGTTACGACTATAATCCCATACCAGCTATACTTCACAAGGCTCACGAGTTATGACGTGTAACGACCTTGACGAGTATACTCGTCTCGCTTTAACGAGAGCTTACACTCTCTGCTAGTCTTGCGACTTGCCTTTCGACTTCGCTATCGGCTTGTGATCGCAGGCAGAGCAACCAGCGCAGCCTGAGGCTCCTCGCGGTCGGCGTATCAGTCGCCACACGCTACGAATGATGTAGAATAGCGCGACAAGCAGTATGAGTAGTACGACGATGGTCTGTAGATCCATAGACTTTTCTAGCTCTATAACTGCTATCGGAGTGTAATGAAATCGTTTGAGGCTAGCATCTATTGAGGTCTCAGTCGGCTAGAACTGGACTTTACGGATATCCATAAATCCATTCTCTAGATAGACCTTGACCACCATAGAGCGCGGCAACTCACGTAGTGAGATCGCATGCTCGAGGGTCTGCGCATGGGCCGCTGAGGCATAGCGGTAGACTTGCTGCCCTGAGAGATCGTACACCTCGATGAGCGCAATAGGCTGATTGGCCTGGACTAGACAGCTCTCCTCGACCGCGTGGATAGAGATCTCTGGCGTGACAACTGCATGAGCAGGCTCCTCTACAGCCGTGGGTACGCCATAGCGCTTGAGCTGCAAGCTGAAGCGAGGATCGGCGACGCCCAGCTCGTGCACGAAGCGGTACTGAGGCTGACGCAAGAGGTCTTGCTCACGACCACTCTTGCGGTCGGTCAGTGTCATATACTCGTAGAGGCTCCTGTCCATATCACTGAAGTCTAGAACCATCTCAGATGCGTAACTAGCGCGGACACCGATGTCTAGTCGCCCGGTCTCTCTCTTGGGATAGAGAACCATCTCACCCTCACCGCAGTCTGCGTCGACAACGTACACAAGAGGAGACTCACTATACTCATTATTGCCTAGTGCTGGGACATTGTCGCCCTGGGCATCCCACATGACATAGGCTGAGGCTAGTGGCGCATCGCCACCATGTCCCATCTGGAGGTGTATAGGCAGCGTGGTACTCTTGTGAGGCATCTCTGCACTCTGTACGGAGACTAGATCTCCACGACCAAGACTCCACGAAGCGAGTAGTACGGACTTGTCTCCTGACGTGGGGAAGCGTAGCTGTGATGAGCTACCAGACTTGCTGCGTAGTAGGACGGCCTGCAGTGGGGCTATCGCCTTACCGCGGGTTGAGGCGATAGAAGCCTCGAGGCTATAGACCCGCCACTGATTATCCTCAAATACGTAGTAGTAAGGATAGATGACATCCTTGTTGAACTCCCAAAGCTTGTCAAAGTCTATGGGCGTCATAAAGGGATTACCTACCATAAAGTAAGATCCAGCAGCGACGCCACTGATTGGCAACGCATATCCCTGCATCGTCACGCCACCATCAGTGATCGTGGCAATCTGGCTGGATGTAGGCTTCGCCGCATTGTAGCGCTCATATACGAAGCGGTAGGGATAGACTCCCTGGCTTCGATTGGCCTGCTCTGTATAAGCTAGTGGAGCAAGCGTCTCCTCGTTGTAGTAACGGAAGGTGCTACGACCTGTCGCCGCATCGTAGCTGTGCAGCGGATAAGCGGCAGCACGACTAGCGTCTGCGAAGAAGGGGACGCGTATGATACCATTGATCTGATTCAGATACTTATGATCGTCATAGCCCTTACGTCCAGACTCCCAGCCAGCAACCTTGAGTGCGAATCCATGGTAATATGCGGTGGGAGCAAAGGTCTGCGTCATAGTATCGAAGGGACGTGTAAAAGCTACATCCGTAGCACTATTAGGACTCTGTGATGCGACAAAGTAACGCTGATAGGTCTTCGGGTAGCCTGCTAGAGAGAAGTCTCCTGAGACCATATTATTTAGTGGGGTAGCTACCATGTACCAGCGATCACGATCTAGGAGCTTGCTATCGGCAGTCGTATGACCGGTTTGTTGATGCGCTACGACAGTGCCTCCATTATTCATCTTACCAAAGTTGTAATCAACGAAAGCTCGCTCATAGGTGAGTAGCTGAGGACTACCTAGCTGTGCTCCATAGTGGAAGTAGATATCACTACATACAGGATCACCAAAGACATCTCTAATAGTGCCCTGAGCTGATAAATCGGGGTAGCCATTGTCTACCTGTGCTGGGATATGAACGTCAGTACAGGAGGTAGGAACAGCCTGGATGGGTGTGCCATCAGCTTGAGACCAGTTGTTAGGATTGTTCCAGTTCTGATCCTTAGCATCTTGTTTCCACCAGAGCTCGCGAGGAGAGACAGAGACTTCGGTGGTAAGATTTATTACAGTTGCTTTGCCATCACATACGACCGTTGATACAGAGACTGTATACGTACCAGTATGCTTTAGCTCAGCCTGATCTATGACGAGCTTACGACCAGTCCTCTTCTCTCTATTAGGCAAGGTCCACGTGTAAACCTTATCGCCTAAGTTGATGACCTCTAGCTCTATCCGATCGCCCACGCAAAACTTACGCTGTTGCTCCTTAGAGCGTATGGCTGATGGCGATGCTAGAGAGTATATGGCGATAACCTCCTCTGAGGTATTGTCACACTGCTGATCGGTAATCTTAACGCGGTAACTCGATGGAACAGGGTTCTCGGTAGTACCCTTGAGCTCTTGGGTGATTCCCGCAGTCTTATCCACGTTGTTAAACGTATACTTCAGCTCTCCGGTCTCAGTATCGTAGATCTCGATGGTCGCATTTCCTACGCAGTTTACTGGGACGATATGCAACAAGCCTGAAGTGCGAGACGGACAGCTATAACCGATATAGGAGTCTCGATCATACGTCAGAGGAGGATTTTCTAGCGACAGCTGCGTCGTTGGTAGACAGGGCAATGTAAAACATTGCTCGTATTGACTCCAAGAACTAGGTTCAAAGTAGTACATTTCGAGTTCCACACTTCCATCCGTAGCAGGGAAGTCTATATAGATCGACTTCGGATCAGCTATATCTTTGTAGGAAGAGGTAAGTATCTTAAATCTATTCCAATAGAGATCGTCATTTGAAATGTTGGATCTAATATCACTATATGAAACGCCCTTTGGGAGTTTTGTGATCCTAAAGTAAGGCTGCGCAGAAACTCCATTGAGGGTAAGTATGCCCTCCGATCCACCTGCAAATGGATAGATACGTACACGACCACAATCTACTTTGACAGTGCGTGGCTTTAAGCGACTTATATCTCCGACATAGTGTATTTTATTCGGAGTTATAGTCTGGTTAAGATTATAACTCTTGCCACAAGGATCCGTAAGCACAAAACGATACTCTCCCTCAGGCACATCGTAGTAGAGGCTGCTATTTATCCTCGCTTTGGGTGAGAATGGATAAGCATAATCACCCTTCATGTTTTCAGGAATTTTGTACGTCTCCCCAACGGCCAGGGCACCCTCTACGGGTTTAAACCCTGCTGGCGCAGACACAAATCGAATCGTATATCCTGCGAATGAAATGCGATCCTTAGACCTATATATGTAGAGTCGATATTTTTCCTCCCCTGTACACTTATCGTTTGTTCTAGACACATCAAGATAATAGCTGTATGTCTCAGCTTTTACCTCTTCTGTCTTGGTCTGTCCATTGCCAGCGATCGTAGTCAGTGTATAGTTCTCGCTATACTTTAGCGGTTTAGGAAAATCGGTATAGGAAGAAGCATCTTCGGTCAGCGTGATCTCTTGCTTATCATTAGGATTTGTCTTAGAGACTACACGAACGGTGATGGGAAGACATAAGAGTACATCATGATCCCTACGAGGTTTTACTTGAAGCACATAAGTAGGACTACAAGGGTCTGAATTGTTTCTCTCATAATCAACGTCAAGCGAATTCCAGTCATAATTAGTTGCAGAATATCCTCTAGGTAGTTCCTCTGAAGAGCCCTTAACACGAATGAATGCTAGAGGATGATATAAACTAGATTGTTGTCCCATCATCTTATAGGTCACTCCATCGGGAAGCTTATAGTAAATAGCTTCTTCGTCAGAGGCATAATTGGTTGAGCCAAAAGGAGCTGTCTTTTGGAACTCATGATACACTCTCGGCTTACTAGCATTCCAATCAGACCAAGTCTGCCAAGCATATTCATAGTAACGTGCCAAGGTGTCTTTATGATCAAAATAAGGCCTTAAGTCAGGCTCATTCGTGTTATTCTTCGTACTCTCATAGTTAAGTCTCAACCATCCGCACTGACGCATACGCATATCGGACGTCACCATGAACCATTTCCTGAATGGCATATTTTCATCGTTTATATTGGCGTTGGGCAGGTCTCTACGAACGTTCGTCATCTCAAGCGTCTGAACAGGAGCGACTCCACAAGCGTCAGAGACCTTGAGACGATACTGGCCTGCGGGCACCTCGTAGAGGAAGAGCTCCTTACCCTTCTCCAAGGAGAACTCCTTCTTCCCTTTATAAGCTGTCGGTGCCGCTTCGATCGTGAGCGTATAGGGCCCATTGCCATCCAGCACCGTGACGGAGAGGATGCCTGTAGGAACGGGCGCACTACTACTATTGGGGCGATAGTTGTTGAGAGACTTACGCACCTCACGAACCTTGACGGTTGGATTCTTGTAAGTGGAGGTGATAGTAATCGTTTTAGGCGGCAAATCTATCTTAAGGCCTGTCTCCTGGACCTCGATCCGTACGAGAGCCGTATAGGTGCCTGGGTAGAGGTTCGCGACAACATTGTTTGCAACATAGCCCTGAGGTGTCGTAACCGAGGTCTCCTTAGAATTGAGGAGATCGTAGTAAGCTTTGTAAGTATAGTTGGTAGGAGCCCCAGGGACTTTGCTTACCTTTATCTCGACCTTACCATTTTGTACGCAGGTAGACGGAGTCGAGACCACCGTAACGGAAAAGTCGGAGGCACTCTGCGCAAAGATGGAGAGCGTACCCAAGAGGAGCATCAGCCAGACTAGACTAAAGCGTCTAGCTACGGCACTAAGCGTAATATTATGTGGTGAAGGGGTATTCATAATCATAGTACAAGCGAACATAGGTGTTAGAAATATGGGCGACTTAGAACTGCTTGCCCACTATATTGACCTGAATCTGGTAGAAGCGATTGCGGTAGACGCACCAATCGGGTCGATCAGTCAATCCAGCCAGCACCGTCTCGTAGTCGGTAGAAGCGGGGGCGCCGTTTTGAATGGGGTAGATCTTGCTCAGCTTATCGTCGGAGCCTGCCACCTGATAGGTGATCTTGATGGCGGGTCTCTGCGCCTCTGCGAGTTGTGAAGAGGCTAGATACTCGGGTAGATAGAGCGTGATCTTGTAGTCGCCCACATAGATACCTCCGATAGAGGGATCTGTCATAGTAGGTGGAACGATATATGCTGGATTGGGGTCTTTACTGAAGCTAAACTGATAAGGAGGCAGTGTACCCACCGTCGCTATGTCAGTCAGCCGATTGCTCGGGAAGAGCGTGTAGCTCTTCGGCATATTGAGGATCTCGATAAGGAGCTTCGAACTGTCTTTGTAGCCGTACGGGAGTACCCAAGAGTAGTTGTACTGAGGGTTGCTAGCTGTGGAACCTGGCTTAGTACGGATGGCTACGATCCCCTTAAGTGTTAGCTCCACTTTAGCCAGGGAGCGCATCAGCTCGGCAGGAGCTCTATTTGTGGCGGTAAGATTGGGACGCTGCTCTTTATTGAATTTAGTTAGGTCAATAATATAGGGAGAGCTCTGAGTGCCATCTCCTTGCAGAGATTCCGAGATGAGCACTCCTTTATACAGTGCTGTCATCATAATCGAAGCCCCGATACCAGTCATCTCCTCTTCGGAGACAATGTTGGGAGCTTTTACCGTCTTCATCTCTTCGAGCTGACTCCGCAGTATCACCTCCTGATTGTCGAGGAATGCCAGGTCAGAGCCCTTCTGCCCTGAAGCAGACTCATTGGCGATGAAGTAGAAGTCATACTTCTGTAGCTTGCTAAGCTTGAAGATAATGCGCTTATTTTCTCGTTGCTGGTTGGTCGCTAGGAGATTGATAACCGAGGCATTCTCACCCTCAGGGAAGACGATCATACGCAGCTCCTGGAGCTTGTTATCTAGCTCCTCCGTCGAGTTCCCTCTGAGACCGTTGGCGTGCAGGGCATGAAGTAAGTCAAACTGAATCGATACATAACCTGTCTCATCCTCTCCCTCGAGACTGTTGTAGTCCCGCACACAGCTGGTGCAAGTGAAGAGCGCACCCAAGATGAGGAGGAGCGTATATATGTTGGTATGTCGTAGTCTATTCATAGTGATGTGACAGCGTTGATTAGGGGGAAATGCTTAAAGTTCTATCTCGTAGGAGTGTACCATCCAGCCATCGACAAAGATATCGACAGCGTAGTGCGTGTTGTCGGGAAGCGTCTTGAGACGTATCTTTACGTCGTACTCAAACTGGCACTCGGGGCGGTAGTCAGGCTTCTTAGCGAGCAGCTTCTTGAGATCGTAGGTAAAGATCTTAGCACCCGTATCGGAGCGCACGAGACTCAGCTGAGGAAGGGTCTTCGGATCATCCAGTCGCAGTGTGCTCAGACGCGTGCTGCGCGTCGTGCCCTCGTTGGGTAGTGGCGCCTGGTAGATGACATGCTTCGTAGGATTGGTCAGCTGACCCATGAAGTCGTAAGCAGCGTTGTTATCCTCGATCTCCATATGAAGCGGATAGATCACGTTGCGAGGCAACTCGGTAAGGCTTATGTCAAAGTCGTTGCTGTAGCGCGTGAGGTTTGGCGCGACGGGCACTCTAGTGCTTACACCCCCTCGAGGCATAGGGCAAACGATGGTGTCTGTAGCGAAGTAGAGTGGCTCGGGCAGTAGACCCTCGTGTCTATCTTGCTCGGTGAGCTGGAGTGCTAGTCGGCAGTCGGGGTGCTTATTGCCCGAGGCTGGCTCTAGCTCACTCATTGTGTAGTGCTGGGGAGTAGCTCCTACCCAGATGGTGTATCGATAGGCCTTGCCACACTTGTTTGGTACGGGGATCTCTATGCTAGAGGCAGCCGTTAGGTCAGCTGGCTCTAGATGTTTGTATGCGATGATCTCTCCTGATGAGGGGACGCTGATGACGATGTCCATGTAGCCCGCCTTGCCTATGTAAGCCGAGTCAGACATACAGGGCGTCTGCATATAGGGTGTGAAGACCAGTATCGTAGGGCACTCGCCTCGATCGTATACGAACTTGTCACAACTGACGAGTGATAAGACGAGGAGAGGCAGCAGAATTATATAGTGTATAGTGTGTCGCTTCATAAAGTGTACGCAGTGATTGAGGACATTCGTGCAAAGTTAAGTATAATGTAGCGAACTCTTCCTTGATCTGCTTGACATAATCGGTATTTCTTTTGACATAATCGGTATTTCCTCACGGAAATAGAGGTTAGAGATTAGAGATTAGAATCGTGCGTCCCTACAAAGGGCTACACGTCAAGGGCGTCCTCTGTAGAGCGCACCGCTAGCCTCTCGACTTCTTCGGAGTAGCGACCTTGCTATGCTGACAAGCGGAGCACCCAGAGCAGCCCTGGGCTCCTCGCGGTCGGCGTATCAGTCGCCACACGCTATAAATGATGTAGATGAGTGCGACGAGTAGAATGAGTAGTACGATGACCGTTTGCAGATCCATGGCGACACCTATATTATATAATGAGTAGTCCTATGAGTCGTGCTAGATAAGCCACGATCCAGGCTAGCACGCAAGTGTAGACGACCACAAAGAGTCCCCACCAGGCGCTGTTGAGCTCCTTAGAAACGGCCACAACCGTGGCGACGCAAGGCATATAGATGAGTACGAAGATGAGGAAGCAGATGGCTATCAATGGCGTGTAGAGAGGCTCGCCCGTGACGGGGTCTTTCTCTTGGCGCAGCTGTTGGGAGAGCGCCGAGCTACCCACGGCAAAGTCTTCGCTATCCTCGTCCACGGTCTCACTGCCCGTGTAGATGACGCTGAGGGAGCTGACGACCACCTCTTTGGCCGGTAGTCCTGCCACAAGCGCCACGCTGAGCTTCCAGTCGAAGCCGAGCGGAGCTAGGACGGGCTGCACCGTCTGTCCTATGCGTCCCAGGTAAGAGTCTTCTTGCTGCTCTATATGCGCTTGTCGCTCTATCTCAGCGACCTGCTCGTTGCGCTCGCTCTCAGAGAGTGTGCTCTGCTGCTGCACCTGAGCTATCTGCTCCTCAGCACGAGCCATCACCTCCTCACGAGGATAGTAGCCCAGCGCCCAGATGATGATCGAAGCAACGAGGATGACCGATCCCATCTTATGCAGATATTCGCGCGCCTTGTCCCACATATGTATGCCCACGGCACGCGCCATCGGGATGCGGTAGGGTGGTAGCTCCATGACAAAGGGAAGATCCTCCGACTTGAAGAGCACCCGGCGGAAAAGCTTCGCCAGTAGGAAAGCCAGCAGCACACCAAGAGCGTAAAGTCCGAAGAGTACCAGCCCAGCACTCTGTGGAAAGAAGGTACCCGCAATGAGGATGTAGACTGGCAGTCTGGCGCTACAGCTCATCAGCGAAGTCACTAGCACCGTGATGATACGACTCTGTCGGCTCTCGATCGTGCGAGAAGCCATCACAGCGGGGACGTTGCACCCGAAGCCCATGATGAGCGGTATGAAGGACTTGCCGTGCAGTCCCATGCGGTGCATTAGTTTATCCATTAGGAAGGTAGCTCGCGCCATATAGCCCGTGTCCTCCATGATAGATATGAAGAGGTAGAGGATGAGGATGTTGGGCAGGAAGACGAGGACACCGCCTACACCGCCTATGACACCCGTCACCAATAGGTCGCGTAGAGGACCAGGCGACATCAGTCCATAGATCCATTTTCCAAAAACGTCCACGCCCTGCTCGATCCAGTCCATCGGGAAGGCTCCCAGCGCGAAGGTCGCCTCAAACATGATAAAGAGGAAGGCGAGAAAGATCGGATAGCCCCAAATGGGGTGTATGAGGAGGTTGTCTATACGATCCGTCATGGTGCGTATGCGCCGTTTGTTCGGACGGTAGGTCTCTCTGAGCGCACCAGCGATGAAGCCGTAACGCTGATTGATGATATAGTTCTCCAGATCCTCCTCGTTGGAGTGATTCTTGCGCAGTCTGTTCTCCTCGTAAGCTGTAGCGGTGAGAAGGTAGTCGCCCTTCGGTTGCTGCTTGATAAAGCGTTGCGTGTGCGGGTCTCCCTCGAGGAGCTTGACCGCTAAGTAGCGGGGAGATAGATGGTCGGGGAAGGTCGCATGCTCGGTGAGCTTCGCCTGAAGGGTTGCTATGCTCTGCTCGAGATCTGTCCCGTAGTTGATCTGTAGGAAGCGACGATCGGCGTAGAGATTTTCGTCAACGAGCTGACGCACCTTATCAAAGAGCTCTGAGATACCGACACCCTTGCGGCAGATGGTTGGTACCATCGGCGTACCTAGGAGGTGGGAGAGCTGCTGTACGTCGAGCTGGTTCTTCTTCTGTTCGAACTCATCCCACATGTTGAGCGCCGTAACCATCGGGATGCCCATCTCACGCACCTGCACGGCGAGGTATAGCTGACGCTCTAGGTTAGTCGCATCGAGTACGTCGATGACCACATCGGGACGCGTCTCCTCATTGGTCAGATAGTCGCGGATGTAAAGCTCCTCAGGCGAATAGGGAGATAGCGAATAGGTCCCTGGAAGGTCGATCAGCTCGTAGCGAATGCCTTGATAATCGAAGTGTGCCTCCTTAGCCTCGACGGTGACCCCGCTGTAGTTGCCGACACGCTCATGCGCTCCGCTGGCATGGTTGAAGAGGGTCGTCTTGCCACTATTCGGATTGCCAATGAGCGCTACCCGTAGTGAGCGGGAGATGGCGACACGGTCGGAGGCTGCGGTCTCTGCCAGTGGCTCTCCGGAGCCTTCATGTACGAACGCATGAGTCAGTGGTGGCAGCTCCTCCGCGGAGGAGGACTGGTCGATGAGCTCGACCGTGATGAGTCCCGCTTCCTTGCGCCGCAGCGAGACGTTGTAGTCCATCAGTCGATAGTAGATAGGATCCTTGAGTGGAGCTGCTTGTATCACCTCCACCACCTGTCCCTGCACAAAGCCCATCTCTAGGATACGCTTGCGAAAGGCACCATGACCGCCTACCGATAAGATGCGAGCTCGGTCGCCATTATGTAACTCCGACAATTTCATGCGCCACAAAGATAGCGAAAGCTGACTGAGTGACCTGCATTAGCGGATACCTAATACTAGGTATTGCCCCCTCCTCTTCTGGGTAGTAAAGGACGAAAATCCCAGCTCCAAACGTAAGAAACAGCAAAGCTAACGTGCCGTAATCGAAGGCTCGTCTGATGTCTCCAGCGAGGAAATGGGGATTAGAGATTAGAAGTTAGAGATCTTGTCGTTGAGGGTTTGCTGGGAAAGTTTGGGGTCTGCTCGCTTTTCGTTACTTTTGTAGCGATGCAAGCAGACAGCCCCGATGGATAGGCATAAGATAAATACGATAGCCGTGTATGGAAGCCACGCTACGATGCGTCTCACGGACGATGTGGCGGCGCTCCTGACTGCGCTGGCGGAGCACGGCGTAGACCTATATATAGAGACCCCGCTCTGGGAGGCGCTCTCGCAGGCGGGCATCCCCGATGGGTATCCGCAGATGCGACTGGGAGGGGAGACACCCTATGGCGACATAGCGCTGAGTCTCGGAGGCGATGGCACGTTGCTGCGGGCTGTACACAAGCTGCGAGACGTGGAGCTGCCTATATGGGCGATCAACTGTGGGCACCTCGGTTTCATGACTGAGATGGAGCCACAGGAGGCTCGGCATCATCTGGACGATCTGCTGGCTGGACAATATAATATAGAGACCCGCACGCTGATTGATGTGAGTGTGGCGGGTGAGCATGTGGGCACTGCACTCAACGATCTGGCAGTGCAGAAGCGCGAGACAGGTTCTATTATCAAGATACGAGTCGATCTAGACGGAGATCTGCTTGCCGAGTACGCTGCCGATGGCTTGGTCATGAGCACGCCCTCAGGATCGACCGCCTATGCGCTTAGCCTAGGGGGCCCCATTGTGACGCCTCAGTGTCAGACTCTGCTACTGGTACCGATAGCGCCTCACACGCTCAATATGGCTCCACTCATCTTCCCCGACACCAGTGTGCTGACGATGAGAGTCTCCTCGCTGCACCCCACCTTCTCCGTTGTGATAGATGGCGATCTGCGGGTCTACGACTGTGGCGTCGAGATCGTTGCCCGCAAGAGTGACAAGCGAGCCCACCTGCTACGCCTCTCGCACAAGCCGTATGCACAGGTAATCCGCGAGAAGCTCCTCTGGGGACGTGACTTGAGGTAAAAAAGATTGCCTGAGCCGGATAGTCTCTTAACTGTTTGCAAATCAGCACTCTGCGGCGTGTTTTTGGCAAGGTCGGGCTCCTTTTGGAAGATTTTCTTGCGAGAATCTTTTGTCGGAAGAAAAATTTGTAGTACCTTTGCATCACAATTGCCCGAGAGCTGAACGTTTGAGGGGTGATTGACAAGTAGTAGCTGGCCCTTTCGTCTAACGGTTAGGACGTCAGATTCTCATTCTGAAAATAGGGGTTCGATTCCCCTAGGGGCTACAAATAGATATGAAGCGCTCCGCTTGGAGCGCCTTGTATGTTGAGTATACCTAGTAATTAAGTATCACAAGAATGGCAAATCATAAATCAACGCTGAAGAGAATCCGTCAGAGTTCCACTCGTCGCCTTCGCAATCGCTATGCGAGCAAGACGTCGCGTACGATGGTCAAGCAGTTTCGTGCGATGACTGATCGTCAGGAAGCTGAGCAGGCTTTGCCGAAGGGGTATTCTACACTAGATCGTCTAGCTCGTAAGAATATCATCCATCGCAATAAGGCTGCCAACCTGAAGTCTAAGATGGCTCTTCATCTCAAATCTCTCTAGTCTACAACGACGTATCGCAACACTGTATCAGTTCGCTGAGGATATAATACGATATTAAGGATACTGGCGCACGATTTGGCCCTTTCGTCTATCGGTTAGGACGCCAGGTTTTCATCCTGGAAAGAGGGGTTCGACTCCCCTAGGGGCTACACAGAGAGCCTTGCCAGCCACCTCCCTTTCCTCTAAGCCGTCTCACCACGCTAGGCTGATACCACAAGCGAGCATATACCACAAAGAAGAGGAGTGTTCTTGGACCAGATCGAGAGCACTCCTCTATTCATTTGCGCTAGAGCAGATTGGTGTGGGTTGCTTTATGTACACTTGTCCACATCTCTGCATTGTAGCAGACGCATCATCGGAAATCATTATAAGACCCATTACGAAGAATACATGACTAAAGCAGAAGTTGTAAAGAGTATCGCCGATGCGACAGGCGTAGACCGACAGGAGGTCCTGCAGGTCGTAGAGGCTTTTATGGATACAGTCAAGAACGCCATGAGCCAGGGCGACAATGTCTATCTAAGAGGCTTCGGCAGCTTCGTTGTCAAGGAGCGCGCAGAGAAGACTGCTCGCAACATATCCAAGCAGACGACGATCATCGTGCCCGCTCGCAAGGTCCCCACGTTCAAGCCTTCGAAGGCCTTCACCAGCATGATCAAGTAGTATACCAGGGAGTGAGCAGAGGTAGCTACGCCCTAGGACGACAACGCAAAGACTCCTGCAAGACACCTAGCTACAGACCTCATCACCTTGGATCAGTATAGACCAATTCAAAAGAAACAATTATGCCAAACGGTAAGAAGCACAAGCGTCGCAAGATGTCGACGCACAAGCGTAAGAAGAGACTACGTAAGAATCGTCATAAGAGCAAGAAGTAGACGAGCGCCCCTGGGCGACCGTGTGTGACCCGCCTAGACTAGCAAGTCATCCTACGGAGTCGCACAGTCTACACACTAGAGAGCCATCGTATATGTGTGGCGATCTAATCTTAACGCACGAAACGTATCAAGTAAGCCGTCATGACCGACCTCTCATAGACGAGAGGCCGGTTGTGGCTGGCTTCGTTGCATAGCAACTCATCCTATCACCCTGCAGTAGTCCCTCACACGCTGACCAGACTAGAGCCTGTCGCAACAATTCGCAGGCACCCTGTATCAGCCCGAGGTCACGAGTACTACGGCAGCACCTGTAGACCGCCCCTCTCTGTGCATCCAGAGACTCGCTAGAGACGAGAGAGATACACATAGAGACCAGCTACTCCAGTAGAGGTGTAGCGACTAGGTACTTCGATAGCTCACCAGCTCGGGTCAGTGCAGTGGCACGGCGTAGCTGTGAGACGGAGGAGAGAAGAGGCTCGGTCATACTAGACCTCTACACGTTTCCAATCTATTAATGCACAGATTATTTGAGACACCGTGAATAGTGAACTAATCATCGATGTAAAGCCCAAAGAGGTGTCTATGGCAGTGCTCGAAGACGGCGAGCTCGTAGAGCTACGGACGGAGAATAGAAATATCCGCTACGCTGTCGGAGACATCCTGCTCGGAGAGGTAGACAATGTCGTAAGAGGCAACAATGCCGCCTTCGTCAATATAGGCCCCATGAAAAACGGCTTCCTACACTACAATGATCTAGGCAAAGTATTTGGAGCGACCACCCACTTATTAGAAGAGATAGCGGAAAAGAAGAAGGTACCCCCCATCGACAAAGTCAAAGAAGGGGAGCCCCTTCCTAAGGATGGTAACATCATCAACTCGGGACTCAAGAAGGGAGACAAGATCCTCGTCAAGGTAACACGCGAAGCCTTCGGAACCAAAGGACCTAGCCTCTCCGCAGAGCTTTCCATAGCGGGCCGATTTCTAGTCTTAGTACCTTTTAGCGATCAGGTAGCCATCTCTAGCGAGATACGCTCTATGGAGGAGCGTACGAGGCTCAAGACCATCGAGCAGAGCGTCATCAAGAGTGGCTATGGAGCCATCATCCGGACGCAAGCTGCGGGCAAGAAGACACAAGAGCTCGTCGAGGAGATGGTCGATCTGATAGATCGATTTGAGACAAGCATCAAGAAGCTCGTCCGTGCCAAGGCGCCTACGCAGATTTACGAGGAGCGAAACCGTGCTATCAACCTCATCCGAGACTCCTACAACAAGAGCTTTACCAAGATCGTCGTCAACGATCCTGACTACTACAAGGAGCTCAGAGGTTACGTAGCTGACATCGACCCAGGCAGAGAGCAGATCGTCACGCTCTATGAGGACGATGCTAAGCGACCCCTCTTTGACGCTTGCGGTGTGACAAAGCAAAAGAAGACCCTCTTCGGGCGTAAAGTCACCCTGCGCAATGGTGCCAATATCATCATCGAGCAGACCGAAGCTATGCACGTCATCGACGTCAATAGTAGCAAGAAGGCTCGCAGGACTTCCGGACAGGAGGAGACCGCCTTTGATGTCAATATGGCTGTCGCAGACCTCATTGCCCGTCAGATCCGCCTGAGAGATCTCGGAGGTATCATCGTAATCGACTTCATCGATATGAATGAAGCTGCTCACAACAAGGAGCTATACGAGCATATGGTGAAGCTCATGGCAGACGACCGAGCCACCCACAAGATACTACCGCTGAGCAAGTTCGGTCTCATGCAGATCACACGACAGCGTGTACGTCAGGCGACCATCATACGCACCGAGGAGACCTGCCCTACCTGTCAAGGCACTGGCAAGATCAAGACCTCCATCACCTTTACCGATGACCTGGAGGAGATGATAGCCCAGCTGACCACGGGCGACAAGCCTATCCGCAACTTCGCCATGCACCTACACCCTTATGTAGTGGCCTATATCAAGAAGGCTCCACTCTTGGGGTCCTCTCTCTTTACTAAGTGGAAGAAGAAATACTCCAAAAATATCAAGCTGATCGAAGATCAAGATGTAGCACTCCTAGACTGCAGGATCTACGACAAGGATCGTAACCTGATCACTCTAGAGAAGTGACCAGCGAGCCGCACACCATCCGTGTGCTAGCTCCCATATAAATACGCGAAGAGTCCCTACGAGAGCACCCCTGCTCCCCGTAGGGACTCTTTTGCTATGTCTCCTCTTCATCTGTCAGGGCTGACGCATTGTGAAAATGAGCTCGTTTCATTTCCTACCTAGGAAATGGGCAAAATTCTAGGTACTTATTTGGGGAATTCCTACCTAGGAATGGGCAAATTCTTCGGACTTATTTTTTGATTCCTCCGAAGTTTCATTTGATTCCTCCGAAGTATTTTTTATTTCCTAGGTAGGAATTGGGGGAATTCCTGTAATGATGCTCGAATCCTCTGTGGCAGCGGTCGAGCGGCACATTCCTAGTTATCGCCATGCGCCACTCCTAGCCGGTGGGCTATCATGCGTCAGCCTTTCCTGGTCACTTGCCATATCAAGATTATTTTGTACATTTACAGAGCCTAAAATGCGGAGATGCGACCTTATCGTAAGCTTCGCTCTAGGCATTGACTATATAATGTGCTAGTAATGAGCTGTAAACCGTTTTATATCCACGTTGTCTGGACCGCCCACTTGGCGGGTCTGGCGCCTTGGTCTGCTCCTAGCCTATACAATCTCCCTATGACAAAAAAAATAAAACAACATAATGACGAACGAATGGCAATACACTCCCTTCACCCCAGAGGAGGAGGTGGGTGGCTCTCAACTGGCGCATGCCTTGAGAATACCCGCTGTGGCGGGACGCCTACTCTATCGTCGCGGTATCCGTACGGAAGCAGAGGCTCAGCGATTCTTTCATCCATCGCTGGAGGATCTGCACGACCCCTTTCTGATGCAAGATATGGATCTGGCGGTCAAGCGTCTCAACAAGGCGCTCGGGCGCAAGGAGCATATCATGATATACGGCGACTACGATGTAGATGGCACGACGGCTGTATCACTAATCTATAAGTACCTCCGCTCGGCGGGCTGTAGCGAGCACCTCCTGAGCTACTATATCCCAGGACGGGACGATGAGGGGTACGGCGTATCTTATCGGGGCGTGGACCATGCCCACGAGATAGGTGCGACGCTAATCATTGTGGTGGACTGTGGCATCAAGGCTATCAACGAGATAGCCTATGCTAAGACGCTGGGGATAGACTTCATCATCTGCGATCACCACCACCCAGACGACCAGCTACCCGATGCAGCGGCCGTTCTGGATCCTAAGCGACCAGACTGTCACTACCCCTTTGAGGAGCTCTGTGGGTGTGGCGTGGCGTTTAAGTTTATGCAGGCCTTTGGCATGGACAATGGCTTCCCCTCCGCTTCGCTCTTTAAGCTCCTAGACTTGGTCGCTGTGAGTATCGCTGCCGACCTGGTCTCTGTGATGGATGAGAATAGGATCCTGGCGCACTACGGCTTGCGTCAGCTCAATCGCAATCCATCGATGGGTCTCAAGGGGATCATCAAGACTTGTGGCCTCGAGGGTCGTAAGATCACGATGGCCGACATTATCTATAAAATCGGCCCGAGGATCAACGCCTCGGGGCGTATGATGAATGGCCGCGAAGCGGTCGATCTCCTTCTGAGCAATGATGCGAAGACGACGGCCCGCATGAGCGAGCTGATCGATGAGTACAACGTCCGTCGTCGTGAGCTGGATCGCTCAACGACTGATGAGGCGATGCAGCTCCTACAGGTCAACCCTGAGCTGGCGCATCAGCCCATCGTAGTCCTCTACCAGCCAGACTGGCACAAAGGGGTCATAGGGATCGTCGCCTCTCGTGTGGCGGAGTATACCAATAGACCGACGATCGTGCTGACTGGCACGAGCGATCGTATCGTCGGTTCGGCGCGCAGTGTTGGCGGTATAGACATCTACAGCATCATCGAGGAGGCGAGAGATCTGCTCCTGAACTTCGGTGGCCACACCTATGCCGCTGGACTAACCCTCTTGCCCGACAAGTTGCCCGACTTTAGAGCCTACATACAGAGCGTCAATGCGGTAGCTGATAGTGATCGCGCACAGTCCACACCGATAGAGGTTGATGCCGAGATAGAGCTTCGCGAGGTGTCGCAAAGACTATACACGACGATACAGCGCTTTGCACCGTATGGTCCAGACAACTACCAGCCACTCTTTGTCACGCAGCAACTCTATGATGGCGGTGGCAGTAAGACCGTGGGGCGCAACGGCGAGCACTTTAAGGTAGATGCGATACCGACACTAGGATCTAGGAAGCACTGCCCAGGGATAGCCTTCAACCAAGCCCCCGCCTTCCGCTTTATCAAGAAGTCTTCGGCAGGAAGGGCAAGTGCTCCCTTTGCCCTTGTCTACCAGATAGATGAAAACCACTTTAACGGAGTTGTTTCCCTACAGTTACTAGTCAAGGATGTCAAGCCACAACGACCTGGAGAGGACCTCTTTGCCTCCCAGCGATGAGACGGCTGGCACCCCTTCTGGACGTGGCGAAGCTGTCGACTGGGACTTGCTCCTCGAGGAGCAGGATGACCTGTGGCGTGACGTCGCGACCGACCCGCGAGCTGAGACCGAGCGTGAGGGGCTAGGCGAAAAGCCTTCCCAGCCGACGGGCGATCGACCAGAAAAGGCTGGCACCAGCTCTGCGGACGATGAAGCTACCCCGCTAGGAGTCCTTCATCGCTACTGGGGCTACCCGACCTTCCGACTCAAGCAGGCGGAGATCATCGAGAGTGTCTTGGCAGGACGAGACACGCTTGGGCTGCTCCCTACGGGCGGAGGCAAGAGCATCACCTTTCAGGTGCCGACGATGCTACACGACGGGCTGACTCTCGTCGTCACGCCACTCATTGCACTCATGAAGGATCAGGTGGACGGCCTCAACAAGCGGGGCATGTCTGCCGTAGCTATTCACTCGGGTATGGAGTACAAGGAGATACAGCGCGCCTTGGACAATTGTCTGTACGGTGGATGCAAGTTTCTCTACCTATCGCCCGAGCGTCTGGCATCGCCACTCTTCCTCGCTTGTCTGCCCGAACTACCGATACGGCTGATCGTGGTGGACGAGTGTCACTGTATCTCGCAGTGGGGCTACGACTTCCGCCCCAGTTATCTGAAGATCGCAGAGATACGTCGCTACTATCCCGCCGTGCCGCTCTTAGCGCTCACAGCAACCGCTACGCCAGAGGTGGTGGCTGACGTGATGGAGCGCCTGAGCTTTCGTGAGCCGCATGTCATCAGTAGCTCTTTCGCACGGGACAACCTGCAGTATATCGTACGTCCTACGACGGACAAGGCGACGGAGCTCCTCCATATCCTCGCCTCGACGAGTGGCAGCGCGATCGTCTACTGTCGCAATCGCAAGAAGACGCAAGAGCTGGCTGAAATGCTGCAGGAGACCGGCATCTCGGCACACTACTACCATGCGGGGCTGACCCACGCAGAGCGAGAGATCAAGCAAAACGCTTGGATGGCTGGCGAGGTGCGCGTGATGGTTTGCACCAATGCTTTCGGCATGGGCATAGACAAACCTGATGTGCGTCTTGTCGTGCACTGGAGTATGCCCGTGGCTCTGGAGGAATACTTCCAAGAGGCGGGACGCGCGGGACGTGACGGACAGCGTGCCTTTGCCGTGGTGCTATACGAGCGCCGGGATCGTGGTATGCTCCTGCAGCGGGTGCAAAACGAATTTCCCGACAAAGCTTACATTCGTGATCTATACGACACCCTTTACAGCTACCTTGGCATTGGTCTCGGCGAGGGCATGGAGCGTAGCTATGAGATAGATCTAGAGGCGTTTGTGCGGACAGAACATCTGCATCCGATACGGAGCTTGAGTGCCCTGCATATCCTCGAGTTGGCCGGCGCCTGGGAGCTACTCCTCGACGAGGCACGCTCACGACTCATCGTGGAGGTCTCTAGAGAGGAGCTATACTACATCCGAGGCTTGTCCGCCCAAGATGACAAGGTGCTACGGGCTGTCTTGAGAAACTACTCGGGACTCTTTTCCGATTACGTCTTCATCGACGAGCGTACCCTCTCCATACAGACCCGTCTGACGGGGGAGGCGGTTTACGAGAGCTTGGTCCGGATGAGCCAGCGAGGCATCATTCACTATATTCCGCGAAAGCGCTTGCCCCGTATCCTTTTCTACACACGGCGGGAGCGCAAGCATCACTTCCTCATTCCCCCCGAAGTGTACGAGCTGCGCAAGGAGGCGATGACCAAGCGACTCGCCGCTACGATCGCATACCTCGACAGTCAGCAGGGCTGCCGACAGGCGATGCTCCTACACTACTTTGGCGAGGAGCTGGCTGAGCCGTGCGGACGCTGTGACCTTTGCCTAGCTCGTAAAGCGCGCTCCCAGCGAAGCGAAGAGACTCTGGAGGCGCGACTCAAAGCTTTTCTAGAGCAAATGGAGGAGCCGTCGCCTACTTTGCGGGAGTTAGCCAAGAGGCTAGGGGTTAAGACGAAAGCTTTGCTCCCGATCCTGCAGAAACTCCTCGAGGAGGACGACCGCTACCGTACTGACGGGGTACACCTATATAAGAATAAGTAATCGAAAGAGTCACCACGATATGATCCTACACCCACACGCTAAGATCAACCTCGGGCTACGTATCCTACGCCGTCGCCCTGACGGCTACCACGACATCGAGAGCTGTATGCTCCCCATCGGCTGGGCGGACCAGCTCACGGTAGAGATAGCTACAGGAGCTACGGAGGACTCGTACGAGATCGCTGGTCTGGCAGGCGAACTGCCCATCGAGCGCAATCTCATCTACAAAGCGGTGCAGCTACTCCGAGCGCACTACCACGAGATCCCTCCACTACGGCTCAAGCTTGAGAAGCGAATCCCGTCAGAAGCTGGTCTCGGTGGTGGCTCGGCCGATGCCGCCTACACGCTCCTAGCGGTCAACGAACTGTGCCACTTAGGACTCTCTACCACAGAGCTAGAGACGTTGGCGGGAGAACTCGGCAGCGACTGCCCCTTCTTCATCCAGTCCCGCCCCGTGCTGGTCACAGGCCGTGGCGAAGTGCTCACACCGCTCACGATGCCGTCCGCATTGTACGGCAAATGGCTCCTCGTCGTCAAGCCCCCCATCGGCATGAGCACCGCCGAGGCGTACCGACAGGTGACACGCCACCCCGAGGCGGAGGGCAAGCTCGCTGCACTACTAGAGCGACCGATAGGGGAGTGGCGAGAACTCATCGTCAACGACTTCGAGCCCGTCGTCTTCGCACACTATCCCGAGCTAGCCGCTCTGCGAGACAGGCTCTACCGTCACGGCGCCCTCTACGCCGCCATGTCCGGCTCCGGCACCGCCCTCTACGCCCTCTTCGACGACAATCCCCTCTCCTCCACCCCGCTCGCTGCCCACCTCGCCGACCTCCCCGTCTGGCTCGAGCACCTCTCCTGATCCTAGTCTCCGCAAATCTCACGTTGCGTCAAAACAAGACGTGTAGCCCCGTGTAGGGACGCACGATCTGTGCGTCCGTTCCCGTTAAAACGGGACATGTAACCCACTGTCGTTAATACAACGGACACCGTAACCTTTGACACAACGGACGCACAGATCGTGCGTCCCTACATGTTGCTACACGTAAAGGCCGTTACACGTTCCGCTTTGACACAACGGACGCCCTCCGACTCGACACTATTCGTGCGTCACGACAGCGGGGTTACCCGTCAAGCGGGGTGGGCGAAGAGCGCTTTGTAGAGCGTGGAGAGGATTTTGTCGGCTTGGTAGACGGTGGTGACGTGATGCCACTTGACGCTGCGGTGCCCCTCACGGGTCTCGCGCACTTCGCACGCTTTGCCGTAGCTAGCCACGCTCTTGAGGAGTATGTCGAAGGCTTTGCTTTGATAGTACGCCGAGCCACTGGGCGGAAGGAAGAGGATCATCTGCTCACGACGCAGCGATACCTTGACGATGCCAAGGTGGCTGGCCAACCGTCGCAGACGTGGCACCATGAGAAGCCCTTGGGTCTGCGGTGGCAGGGCGCCAAAGCGGTCTCGCAAGCGATCGGCAAATTCTTTTAGTTCGCGGTCGCTCGCCAGCTCGTCCAGCTCACGGTAGAGCAAGATGCGCTCGCTGTCTTGCGGGATGTATTCGTGGGGTAGGGAGAGGTCGAGATCGGTATCGATTGTGGTGTCGGTGAGGGCATTGCCCAGCTCCGCCTGCTGCTCTGTCTGAGCGGCAAAGAGCGCTGCAAAGTCCTCCTGCTTGACCTCGCGCACCGCTTCCTCAAAGACTTTGCGGTAAGTCTCGAAGCCTAGATCAGCGATGAAGCCACTTTGCTCGGTACCTAATATATTACCAGCGCCTCGTATGTCTAGATCCTGCAAGGCTATACGCATACCACTGCCTAGGTCGGAGAGACTCTCGATCGCCTTGACACGCCGCGCGGCAGCCTCCGTGAGGGTGCCCAGTGGCGGGGTGATCAGGTAACAGTATGCCCGCTGGCTACCACGCCCCACACGGCCACGGAGCTGGTGCAGGTCGCTCAGTCCGTAACGATGAGCGGAGTTGATGATGATCGTATTGACATTGGGCATGTCAATGCCGTTCTCAATGATCGTCGTGGCTAGGAGCAGGTCGTACTTGCGCTCGGCAAAGTCTAGCAGTATCCGCTCCGTCTCGCTCGGGGTCAAGCGCCCGTGAGCGATCGCTATGCGAATGCCTGGGACGCACTCCTGGATCTGTCCCGCCACGCCGTGGATCGACTCGATGCGGTTGTGGACGAAGAAGACTTGCCCGTGCCTTGCCAACTCGTAACCGATAGCGTCGGCGATGGTCTCTTGCGACCAGCGAATGAGGCGTGTCGTGACGGGCTGACGATTGCGCGGAGGCGTATTGATATTGGAGAGGTCACGAGCGCCCATCAGGGAGAACTGCAGGGTACGGGGTATCGGTGTCGCCGAGAGCGTGAGCGTATCCACGTTGACCTGTAGCTTGCGGAGCTGCTCCTTAGCCTTGACGCCAAACTTCTGCTCCTCGTCTATGATGAGCAGTCCGAGCGACTTGAAGGTGACCCCTTTGCCCAGCAGTCGGTGCGTGCCGATCAATATGTCGACCCGTCCCTCGGCTAGGTCCGCTAGGATCGCTTTCGTCTGCTTATCGCTCTTAGCCCTTGAGAGGTATTCGATGCGGCAGGGCAAACCCTCAAGCCTCTGGCTAAAGGTCTGGTAGTGCTGGTAAGCGAGGATCGTCGTCGGCACCAGGACCGCCACCTGCTTGCTGTCGGCCACCGCCTTGAAGGCAGCTCGTATCGCTACCTCCGTCTTGCCAAAGCCCACGTCACCGCAGACCAATCGATCCATCGGGCGGTTACTCTCCATGTCCGCCTTGATCTGCTCGATCGCTTTCAGTTGGTCAGGCGTCTCCTCATAAGCAAAGGAAGCCTCCATCTCGTGCTGCAGGTAACTATCGGGCGAAAAGGCAAAGCCCGGCTGCTCCTTGCGCGCTGCATAGAGCGCAATGAGGTCACGAGCGATCGACTTGATCTTAGTCTTCGCACGCTCCTTGAGCTTTGTCCAGGCTCCAGTACCTAGTTTGCTGAGCTGTGGCGAACCCTCCTCTTGTGCTTGGTACTTCGAGAGCTTGTGCAGGCTGTGGATGCTGACGAGGAGCACATCTTTGTTTTGGTAAACCAGCTTAACCACCTCACGTGGCTTGCCGTCTACCTCCGTGGTGAGGAGCCCGTCAAACTGCCCCACGCCGTGGTCGCTGTGGACGATGTAGTCGCCTGGCGAGATGGCGTGTAGCTCCTTGAGCGAGATGGCCGCATCGGCATTGCGTATGCGGTCACTCTTGAGCTGGTAGTGGTGGTAGCGGTCGAAGACCTGATGATCGGTCAGGAGTAAGATGTCCAAGTCCTTGTCCTCAAATCCCTCGTGAACGACCAGTGGCACCCACTCGGGGAGGAGCTCCTCGGCTTCGCGCTCGATGAGTATCTCCTTGAGGCGCTGCGCCTGTGCGGACGACTCGGAGAGGAAGAAGCTCTTGAAGAAGCCCCGCTTGCGCACCTGCAGCTCCTCAACCAATAGGTCAAAGTGTCGATGGATGAGGATTTGTGGCTTCGTTGCAAAGGTGATCCGCTGGTCGACGATTGACAGTCCTTTCGTCGGAGTGCCTAGGATCTTCGTGCGCTGCGCCACCTCAGCCAAGAGTTTGTCTGGAGAGAGTAGCAGCTTGCGCATCTCCTCCTGTGTGGCAAAAGCACCTTCGTACTCTACCGCTAGCTCCGCATCGTAAAGCCCTTTCCACTGCTCAGCGAGCGACTCGTAGCGACTGATCCAGAGTTGGTAGTCAGGGGATAGGAGCGACAGGAGCGAAGTCTCTCCGCCTGCGGCATCGCCTTTGACCTGTAGTGCGGGGGCTATCTCGGCTCGCTCGCACTGATCTACAGAGAGCTGGCTCTCGATGTCAAAGCGTCGTATGCTATCGATCTCATCGTCAAAGAAGTCAATGCGGTACGGGTAGGTGCTCCCGTAAGAGAAGATGTCCACAAGACTACCTCGGTAGACCACTTGACCGGGACTGTAGACGTAGTCCACCTCTTCGAAGCCCTCCTCGAGTAGTCGCTCTCGTAGCGTATCTCGAGAGATCACATCGCCCACACTAAGCGTGAAGCAACTCTGCGCCACCTCCTGCTGGGAGGGTATTGCCTCGGCAAGAGCTTCGGGGTAAGAGACGATCAGCGGTGTATCGCCCGCAGCAAGGCAGGCGAGCAATTCGGCACGCAAGACCTCCTGCGCCGGCTCTCGCTGACCATATTTAATATGTCTATTGAAGGCTGAGGGGTAGTAGTAAGCTTTGACACCCAGAGCCTCTAGGTCGCCCAGCATATAGCCCGCACTGTCGTCATCCTCGGCAATCACCAGATAAGGGTGCTCACGCGCCAAGGTGGCGAGGATAAAGGCGGGCGCCGAAGCGGTCACCCCCTCGAGCTCTACACAATGATCCTGCTGTAGGGCTTGGCGAAGCTCTACGATGCGCGGATGATCGTGCCAGAGATCGAGGAGGGACATAGGGGAGAGATTACTTCTGGCGCAGTTGGCGAGCCAGGATCGTATTGCGCATCAGCGTGATGATAGTCATAGGGCCTACACCGCCTGGCACAGGCGTTATGTAGGAGCAGTGCGGAGCCACCTCGTCAAAGTCAACGTCGCCTACGATGCGAGAGCCACTCTTCTTCGTTGCGTCGGGGACACGTGTGATGCCCACGTCGATGACGATGGCACCCTCCTTGACCATCTCCTTCTTGACAAAGAGCGGGATGCCGATCGCAGCGACAACGATGTCAGCCTGACGGCAAATGGAGGCGATATCTTTCGTACGGCTGTGGCAGATCGTCACGGTCGCATTGCCCTGCGCACCCTTCTGAAGGAAAAGCTGAGCGATCGGTTTGCCAACGATGTTGCTTCGTCCGAGGACTACCACATGCTTGCCCTCTGTGCTGAGGTTGTAGTGCTTGAGTAGCTCGATAACCCCCTTCGGCGTGGCAGGTACGAGGCACGGCTCGCCGAGACTTAGGAGTCCCACGTTGATCGGGTGGAATCCATCCACATCCTTGCGGTAGTCCACAGCGTGAATGACCGCCTGCTCGTCAATATGCTTCGGTAGCGGGAGCTGGACGATGAAGCCATCGACCTCGGGATCTTTGTTGAGCTGCTCGATCTCGGCGATGAGTTCTTCCTGCGTGATGGACTCATCGAAGCGCTTCGTCAAGGAGATGAAGCCGACCTCCTCGCAAGCCTTAATCTTGCTCGCTATGTAGGTCTCACTGGCACCGTCATGCCCCACGATGATAGCGCCTAGACAGGGTGGACGCTGCCCCGCAGCGACCATCTGCTGTACCTCTTTGGCAATCTCCTTCTTGATTTCAGTCGCCGTGGTCTTGCCATCTAGGCGAATGAATGATTCTTGTGTCATAGAGTAGTATTTGTATAGATGAATTTGTTGTTCTGCTTGTGCTAGCGAGGTGAGCAAAGCTCTCTTCGTGGCATCACCTTCGCAAAGTTGCTGTACAAAGATACCGAAATCTGAGAGATTAACTCGGTCGTAGCCTACCCGCAAATAGTTTCCTAGGTATGAAACTAGAGTTTCCTAGGTAAGAAACTGGAGTTTCCTAGGTATGAAACTAGAGTTTCCTACGGAAGAAACTTTAGTTTCACTCTATTGGCACCAATGTCTCAGGCGTATCGGAGGAAATGAAGAGGAGCGACTGGCTAGCGACGCTGGGGATAGATGTAGGGTCGGCCGGAGGCGGGGGCGGGCTGCACGAGGACGGTGGTGTGGTAGGCCGCCTGCAGGTGCGCCTCGGTGAGAACCGTCTGGGGGGTGCCGTGAGCGAGCAAGCCGTCGGGACCGAAGAGGATGAGCTCCTCGCAGTACTCGGAGGCTACGTTGATATCGTGGAGGATCATCAGGATCGTCAATCCCTCTGCGTGGAGCGTCTCGAGGAGCTGCATGATCTCGGTCGTGTAGCCGATGTCTAGGTGCGAGATCGGCTCGTCGAGGAGGAGGAGCTGAGGCTCCTGCGTGAGTGCCTGTGCTATGGCGACCATCTGCTGTTCGCCACCGCTCAGTTCGTCGAGTCGCTTGTCGGCTAGTCGTGCGATGCCGGTGCGCTCGAGGTAATGGTCGCAGCGTGCATGATCCTCTTCGCTGTATCCGATCTGAAAGCGCTTGAAGTAAGGCAGTCGTCCCATGAGGACGTAGTCGTAGACCCTGAGTGGCTGAGGAATGATCTGTTGATTGACCATCGAGACGAGGCGAGCACGCTCACGGAGGGTGTAGTTGCTGAGGAGTTTGTCTAGTAGGCTAACCTTTCCAGAGAGTGGGGGCAGGACGCCCGTGAGGGTTTTGAAGCAGGTGCTTTTGCCAGCCCCATTAGGCCCGATGATAGCAGTCAGGGAGCCACGAGCGATGGCGAGGTCGAGAGGGCCGATGACCGCCTTGCGACCATAGCCACAGATGAGCTGCTCGGCACGTAGGATCGTCTGACTGGTCATATTTGGTGCGAGCGTCTAGTGCGGTGAATGAGGTAGAGGAAGGCGACGCCACCGATCAAGCCGGTGATGACACCTATCGGGAGCTCAATGGGCGAAAGGATGGTGCGGGCCAACATATCGCAGAGGATGAGGAAGATGCCGCCATTGATGAAGCTCCCGACGAGGAGGACGCGGTAGTCATTGCCGAGGAGGATACGTGTCGCCTGCGGAATGACTAGCCCGACGAAGCCGATGACGCCAGCTACGGAGACGCAGGCACTGGTCAGCAGCGAGCTGAGGACGAAGAGCCACAGCACGACTCGTCGTGTGTTGATGCCGAGCTGCTGCGCTTTGAGTTCGCCCAGACGGAGCGCATTGAGCGACTGTACGAAGAGGTAGCTCACCCCTAGGAGGAGCAAGGTGAAGAGGAGCATGCCCCAGACGATAAACGGCTTGCTTTCCTGTAGCGAACCCATCGTCCAGAAGATGATGCGGGAGAGTTGCTCGGCACGAGCCACGGAGAGAAGAAGCATGACGCCTGACGAAGCCATGAAGCTGACCATCACACCGACGAGGAGCATGCGCTGTACGCTTAGTCCGTGGCGCTGGTAGCTATTGGCATAGACCAGTAAGATGGTGACCAAAGCTCCGATGAAGCCGAAGGCGGGGAGCGTCAGGAAGGCGGTGGACAAGCCTAAGACGATGGCGAGCGTGACCCCTAGCGAAGCACCGCCCGAGATGCCGAGGGTGTAGGGCTCGACGAGCGGGTTGCGAAAAAGCCCCTGCAGGATAGCTCCGCAGAGGCTTAGCCCGCCACCGATGGAGATGGCGTTGATGATACGTGGCAGACGAAGCTGCGTCAGGATCGTGTACTCGACAGAGGTAGTGTCTGAGAGGATCTCCGAGAGCTGCCAGAGGGAGATGGGATGCGCCCCGACATGTAGCGATAGGATGGCGACGACTAGGAGCAGCAGCACCATCAGAGGGAGCGTCCAGTAGGACTTAGCGAGGGTCGGTCGGTGGGGCATGGGGAAGAAACTTTTACTCACTAAGGTAGTCGGTCATCAGCTGCAGTGCCTCGACAAAGTGCTGTGGCGTGGGCTGGCTGACGATTTCTCCTGGGAGCGGGCAGTAGTTGCTTTGCTGCACAGCTGTGACCGAGCGCAGCGTGTGCCACGACTCTTCTGATCCGCTCTCGCTGCCATGATTGGTGATGAGGAAGAGCACCTCGGGGTCTTGCTCTACGACATACTCTAGGCTGAGCTGACCATTGCCCGCCACGGTGACGATGTTCGTACAACCGCTGAAGGTGATTAGGTCATTCATATAGGTCGAGGTGGAGGCACCAAAGAGCGGGTCAAAAGCTATCTGCATGAAGGCACGAGGATGCCAGGGGCGTGTCGCATTGAGCTGCTTGAGCCAGTCGACTCGCTGGTTAATCTTTGCGAGCTGAGACTCGGCACGGTCGCTCGCGCCGACGAGTGTGGCAATCTGGCGATACTGCGCCTGTATGGCGTCGTAGCTGGCGGGATTGGTAAACTGAACGACCTCGATGCCAGCGTTCTCCAGTGCGGAGATGGTCTGCGGAGCGGTGAAGTCGGAGGCGAAGACAAGGGTCGGACGCTGTGCTATGAGGAGCTCGAGATTGGTCTGTATGGCGGAGCCAACGACGGTGACGCTATCGGCAACGGCTCGGCTACAGTAAGAGGTGCAGCCGACGAGGAGCGAGTCGCATCCGAGGTCGTAGAGCTGGTCAGTCACGGAGGGGACGAGCGAGACGATGCGTGGCGCTTGCGTCTCGTCTTCTTGCTGGCTCGCCTTGTGGCAACCGACCAAGAGAGGGAACAGAAGTAGGAGCGGAAGGAAGCGCAGGAGCGGTCTGCGCAGCGAATGGGTTAGAGCGGTCATAGTACGTTAGGAGTGAAGGGTAAAGGGGTCACTGTCGCGCCATACGGGGAACTTCTGCCGAAAGGCTGCCAGAGGCTCCGGCTCTAGCGTGGCGCTCAAGAGTTGGTCTGCGTAAGGTTTCGCTTCGATGAGCGGGCTGCCGAGATAGTCGTAGGCTAAGCTTTCGCCTGAGTAGTCGGTGCCAAAGGGATCGGAGCCGATGCGGTTGACTCCGATGACGTAGGCGACATTCTCGATGGCGCGAGCCTGTAGGAGTGCGCGCCAAGCGGTGATGCGGGGACGAGGCCAGTTGGCGACGACGAGCAGGAGGTCGTAGTCGAGCGAGCCGTCTGTGTGGGTACGATTGCGACACCAGACGGGGAAGCGTAGGTCGTAGCAGGTGATCAGCCGTATGCGCCAGCCACGATAGGGGACGATGTCGTAGTCCTTGCCTGGCGTGAGGAGGCGGTCTTCGCCAGCTATGGAGAAGAGGTGTCGCTTGTCCTGTGCATAGAGCGATCCGTCGGGGAGCGCCATGTAGGCACGGTTGTAGTAGTGCGTCGGCTGCGCCTCGTCGTCCCAGACGAAGGCGGAGGAGGCGATCGCTATCTGATGCTCCTGCGCCAAGGCTCGCAGGCGCTCCAGCTCAGCACCCCGCCAGGGACGGGCCGACTGAGCCACCTTGAGGTTAAAGCCCGTAAGCATCACCTCGGGGAAGACAACTAAGTGCGCTCCCTCCTCGGCAGCCGTGCGTATGTCCTCCGCCATGAGGCGAAGGTTTGCCTCGGGATCTGTCCAGACGATCGGGCGCTGTGCGAGAACCACCCGCAGTGTCTCCTGCTCCATCAGCTTATAGAGTCTGCTCGCTAAAGAGCTCAGGCTTCTTCGCCTGGTCGGCGTGGTACTTACTCCTTATATAGTGTATGTCCTTGTCGAGGTCGCCCGTTGGGACAAACTGCTCGAAGATGCCGACGCGCTTACGCTTGTAGTCTATGACTGCTAGCTGTATGGGTACGCCCGCCTCCTCGGCGATGTGATAGAAGCCTGTCTTCCATCTGTCCCGAGCTTTGCGCGAACCCTCAGGCGTGATCGCCACGGCGAAGTCGTCCTTAGCACGAAAGCGTGCTACAACCTGCTCGACCGTATTGCCCTTGTGGCGACGATCTATGGGGATGCCTCCCATCGCCTTGAAGAGCCATCCGAGAGGCGGGACGAAGAGCTCGCGCTTCATCAAGAAGTGTGCTCTCTGTCCTACTGCCCAGTAATATAGCTTGCCCCATATGAAGTCCATATTGCTCGTATGGGGCGCTACACAGATGACGCTCTGCGGTGGATAGGCGGCGGGCTCGATGAGCTGCCAGCCACACCAGCGCAGTACGAGACGTGCTAGCTTCATGCGACGACTAAGCCTCTGGAGTTAGTAACTCGTCACCGAGCTTGTTGACCTCGCCCTCGATCTCATTGGCGAAGTGCAGGTACTCCTCATGGAGCTTGTTGTAGTAGCTGCGAACGAGCTTAGACTCGCCACGGCCGTCTGTATGTGAGATGCGAGCGATGAAGTCATTCTCGCTGTCGATCACCTTGCTGATCAGCTCCTCGATGGAGGGCTTGCGCTCCTCAGAAGCTACTGCATGTAGGATAGATAGGTCAAAGAGCATCTCCTCGACGTCTGTATGGATTGTTTTCTTTAGGTTTCTACGACTTGCCATAGTTTGATTGATTAGTTGGTTATTAGCTTACGAAAAATATGATGAGCATCTGTGCCGTCAAGACACGGAGGAACATCGTCAGTGGGTAGACTGTCGCATAGCCCACGGCGGGCGCATCCTCTTCGGTGAGTCCGTTGGCATAGGCCAGTGCAGGGGGATCGGTCATACTACCGGCCATCAGTCCTGAGAGCGTGAGGTAGTTGACCTTAAAGAGCTTCTTGCCGAGGAAGCCCACGATGAGCATCGGTATGATTGTGATGATAAAGCCGTAGCCGACCCAGTGATAGCCGCCATTGATGATCGTATCGACGAAGCCGTCACCAGCGCCGATGCCGACGCAGGTGAGGAAGAGCGCGATGCCGATCTCACGGATCATCAGGTTGGCGCTCTGTGTCGTATAGGTTACGATCCCAAACTTAGGACCGAAGTTGCTCAGTAGGATAGCAATGATAAGCGGACCACCCGCTAGGCCCAGCTTGATAGGCTGCGGGATGCCAGGAAAGATAAAGGGAATAGAGCCGAGAAGCACACCGAGTGCGATACCGATGAAGATACCGATCAGGTTCGGCTCGTTGAGATGCTTCTGGGAGTCTCCGACCAGCTCACGCACCTTGTTGACAGAGGCATCAGAGCCTACGACGCGTATTTGGTCGCCCATCTGCAGGCGCATACTAGGATGTGCGACTAGGTCTACACCAGCACGCGTCACACGGGTTACGTTGACGCCGTAGATCTGACGTAGCTGTAGCTCGCCGAGGCGCTTACCGTTGAGCGTTTTCTTAGTAATTGTGTATTTGTTGCTGATGAGGTTTGACCCCGTGGGGATCCACTTCTTACGGTCTATCTCGATGCGCTGCCCGAAGATTGCCTCTGAGTGATCTAGCTCGTGAGGCTGACCGATGACGAAGACGCGGTCATGCTCCTCGAGGATAGTGCTCCCTGTAGCGACCGTGATCTCCTGCGTCTCATGATTATAGTGTCGTGACACGACGATGTCGCCATGCTCGAAGTAGCTCGAGAGTAGATCCATGATGGACTTGCCAAAGATAGCGGGGTTTGCCACAACAAAGGAAGCCGCCCGAGCCGAATGCTCCAAGGCATCGTCTTGAGAGACGAAGTCCTGCTCCTCCTTGCGTATGTTAACCCGCAAGACGGCGCGCACGACCATCATAGAGAGGATGATACCGATCACACCGAGCGGGTAGGCCACAGCATAACCCATTGCTATCGAGGGGTCAGACGCCCCCATGATGTCTGAGTAGGTCTGCTCAGCAGCACCTAGACCAGGCGTATTTGTCACAGCTCCCGAGAGGATACCCACCATGGTCGACATGGGCAGATCCGAGAGGTACTTGATGACGATGGTCACGCCCACACCGAGCATGACGACTAGGACGGCTAGTAGGTTGAGCTTCAGGCCGCCCTTCTTCAGTGAGGGGAAGAAGCCCGGTCCTACCTGCAGACCGACCGCATAGATAAAGAGTATGAGCCCAAACTCCTTGACAAAGTGCAAGACGCCTGGGTCAATCTGCATCCCTAGGGCACCAAAGAAGATACCCACGAAGAGTACCAGCGTGACCCCTAGGGAGACTTTGCCGATCTTGATGCGTCCTAGGAGCATCCCCACGGCGATGACTAGGGCTATCAGGAAGACCGAATGGGCTATCCCCGAGCCGACAAATAAGTTTTCAAACCAATTCATTGTACAATAAGCTTTTTACTTGATGTGATGTAGAGTATGTAATAATAAGATGCGTGCGTTACAAGAAGCCTCTAGGTAAGAGAGCGTGGGGTTACTTACCTTTGAGTAATTGGTGATAAGAGGTCGGGTCTCCGAGGAGCGACACAGCACGCTGCGCCACCTTGTCTCGTGACATATAGTACTCCAGTCGTCCCTCGTCGTAGTAGTAGCGTGAGATGATCTCCATATTGAGGTAGTCCCGGATGAAGCTCTCGTACGTCTTCATCAGCCGAGGCGTGTCGGCCTTGAGGCTTTTCTGAAATGCGGCAAACTCGTCCGACACCTCGTCGTAGCGCTGCTCCCCCTTGAGCGCCTCCTCCACCTTCTTGACCAGTTCGTCAGCAATAGACTTAAAGGTAAAGCCACTCTCTATCACCTTCTTCTGATAAGCTGCATAAGCCTCATCCCCTAGATCGAAGCTCCTGAGCGTACTCCGCTCGGGAGCTCGGTGCGTTAGTAGGTAGTCGGTGACAAAGTCATAGGTGATTGCATCAAAGAGCAGAGTCCCTAGCAACGAAGGAATCGAGTCCGACGGACAGACGATGTCGGGCATGATGCCACCGGCAGCGTAGACGGTGCGTCCACCCGCAGTTGTGTAGGGAGTACCGAGCGAATCGGTCGCATTGACCTGCTCAGAGCCACCACGATGGTTGTAGGAGAGCTTCTGTATAGAGCGTCCACTAGGTATGTAGTAGCGAGCCGTGGTCAGCTTGAGCAGTCCGCCATCGGGTAGCTCGAGGGTGCCCTGCACCAGACCCTTGCCAAAGCTCTTGCGCCCCACGATCACCGCACGATCATAGTCCTGCAAAGCTCCCGCCACGATCTCCGAGGCAGAGGCGGAGCCCTCGTTAATCAGTACGACGAGCGGTATCTTCGTATCGAGAGGCTCTTTGGTCGTTTTGTAACTATTGCTCTGCTGCGGGTAGCGACCCTTGAGCGAAACGACCGGTTGCCCCTTGGGGATAAATAGATTGACCAACTGTATCGCCTGCTCCATCAGCCCGCCGCCATTGTCACGAAGGTCTAGGATCAGTCCGCTCAGCTTGCCCCCAGCCTCCTTCTGTAGGCGGTCGTAAGCCTTGAGGAACTCTTGGCAAGTGGAGGTCGAGAAAGTATTGAGCGAGATAAAGGCCACACGACCATCGAGTAGCTCCGCATAGGAGACAGGACTCAGGTCGATGCGCTCACGGTTGAAGACCACCGTCAGCGAGTCCCGCGCATAGCCCGGACGGCGCACCACCAGTGTGATAGGCGTACCCGGCTCGCCACGGAGCTCATTGCGCACGTCAACCACCTTCGTGTGAGAGAAGTCCTTGCCATTGATTCGCCATATGACGTCGGCCGGGCGTAGCCCCGCCTTGTCGGCCGCTTTGCCCTGCATGAGCGAGCCAATGATGACGACAGAGTCTTGATGCTGTCGTAGGATCGCGCCGATGCCGCCGTAGAGACCCGTCGTACTCTCCTCAAAGGCTTTCGTCTCCTCCTCGTTGAAGTAAACCGTGTAGGGATCCAGCTGCTGTAGCATGTAGGTGAGCGCTCCGTCGTAGAGCGTGGTCAGATCGACCGTGTCGACGAAGAAGTTGCGCACATTGCTCAGTACGCTCCCCATCACCGCCATAGTGGTGGTAAAATCATTGGTAGGGCGTGACGTAGAGGTCTCTTGAGCCACCAGACTCATCGGAGCCAATGTCAGGGAGCCGACGAGAAGTAGCGCGAGTAGGGAGTGAGCGAGTTGTTTCATACGATATTTACGACGTTGGCACAAAGATACGGAATAACTCGATACCTATCTCGTTGAAGCCTATCCCGCAACCCCCTAGTGACACTTGTGCTTTTCATGCTTTGTGGCACGAGTTCACGAGTTGCCGAAAACTCCTCAGGAGGAATTGTCTAAATAGGCATGAGCCCTGCCCCCGAAGGTGCGCTAGACGAAGCTATTTTGTAAGCATTATCTGTCCGGTGTTGTAACTGAAAAGCCAGACAGCGTAACATATCAGCACGAAAAAACCAACGCATGCAGAGGCAATGATCCAGTTCCGAGCTTGTCGACTAGCGTAGGCGGCTCTCTCGTAGTCGCCAGCTAGATAGCGTGAGGAGACCCGTGATGAGTAGATGATTGCGATGATACCTCCTAAATTACAGCAGAAGAGGGTGACAAGGATACTCCATACGAGGTAGCTGGGCGGTATGGGCGGGAGCTCCGAGGCTGTATCGTGCTGAGGAGCACTAGCATACTGTGACGCATTGTGGCCTTGTGGCGCTTCGTAGGTGGGTGCGCTGTAGCTAGGAATTGGCGGTGTCGTGGGGGTAAAGAGCGCATCCAGCTCGCGCACCTCACGGGCGGGAGCCCAGTCGCTCATACCCTCCGTCCAGACCATCGTCTCAGGCGTAAGCGCTAGCCTCGCAAGCTCCTCGATCGTGTAGGGACCAGCCTGCTTGTCATTGTAGATGATATAGTATTGCCTCATCGTTGCTGTGTGGTTTGATTACTTTTCCTCCAAAGGTACAGAATATTTGCAGATTTCGCTACTGGGGTGCTATCGGAAACGAAGCAGGCTCCCCGAGGTGTATGCCTCAGAGAGCCTGCTCGCTGTTGTCATCACCACTCCTAGCAGCTAGGAGGGTAAGTCTTTGCTATAATTAGAAGCGATAGCCTAGACCTACGTAGAAGTTCATGTTGTTGACCTTCGTCTTCTCCACTGCGGAGGTGTTGAGTAGACCATACTCGAAGCCTAGGTTGAGACCGAACTGCTGATACTCAAAGCCAGCCTGCATGCCGACACCTAGATCGAAAGGCTTAAGTGTAGCAGGGATAGTTACACCAGCGATCTTAGACTCCTTATATGGGTTGTTGTCACGCTTGTTGAGCTCTTCAACAGCCTTCTTTGAAAGCTCAGCAACGGTACCCTCGCCAGTTGCCTTGTAAACGTTCTTACCAAGGAAGCCGTAAGAGAACCAAGGACCAGCCTGGATAGAGACAGCCATACCAGGAGCTACAGCTGCGCGGTATCCTACATGTACAGGGATCTCGACGTTGTGGAGCCAAAGAGTATTGTTTACCTTAGCGCCCAGCACCTCTGTAGCCTCACCCTTATGACCACGGCTGAGGAAGTACAGACCAGGATTGACGTAGAAACCGTCTGTGATGCCGAACTCGACACCGACACCAGCGCGGTAGCCGATCATCATCTTGCCGTCCTGAGACTGATCTCCGACCTTAGTAGTCTGGTTAGCGAAGTTAGCACCTGCCTCTACCTTGATAGCGGGGCGCATCTGAGCTGTAGCTAGCGTAGTAGCTGCGAGCATCGTAACGATTGCGAGAATTACTTTCTTCATTGTTAGTTGATTGATTATAGGTTAGTTAATTAGTTAATTTGGTTTCGGATCTTTCGGAAGGCTCTCCCCTAATACTTCGCCAGATACGCTTATCTAGCCGTGTGGAAGCGCCTTTACGATGGCAAATATACAGAAAAACAATTACAGCGCAAGTATTCTTGACTCCACAAGTCTAATAAGTCGCTTGCTGTAGGAGCGCATGGGCCGTGAAAGAGTCCGCGCTCCCGGAGGTTTCGGAGCAAACAGAAAGACGACCACAGGGATTGCTCCACGTGGTCGTCAGACGTTGGCGCCTTACTTCGCTATGCTAGGCGAAGCGAGGGCGGGTATACTATAGGTTGGGATTGACCGTGTGCCAGTCAGCGACAGCGGGGATGATGCCCATCTGTATGATCTGGTCACGCATAGCCTCTAGGTGCTCGTAGCTCTTGTCGAGAGCTGCCTCTTCGTCGGGTAGCCCCTTGACTTCCTTATAAGCTACGCCGTCACGTGTGATGGTGGTCTCACGAGCCATCATCACATTCTTGTAGCGGCTGTCACGAACGAAGCAACCAGCTGGCCAGCGGAAGGGCTCGCCACCCATAGCCGCGCGTATCATCTCAATGGATACGTAGGCTGGGCTCTGAAAGCTAGAGCGACCACGCAGAGCGATGATGTTGGCACCGCCCTTGATGACGCGCTGCTGGAGTGCAGCCCAGTCGTCGTGCGTCAGCCGGTCTGTGCCGATGAGATCTGTGAGCGGGGTGCCGTCGACACGAGCGGTGCTGGCGAAGACTGCCATCTGCTCACCGTGACCACCATAGGTACGAGTATTGGTTACCTGGCTCTGCTGGAGACCAAAGTGCTTGGCGAGCTCGCTCTGCAGACGTGTGCTATCGAGCGCTGCCAGGGTGGTCACCTGCGAAGGCTTTAGCCCTGAGTGAATGAGCGTGACGAGACCGGTGATGTCAGCGGGGTTGAAGATGATGACCACGTGGTGCACGTCGGGGCAGTACTTCTTGATGTTGCGTCCTAGCTCAGCAGCGATCTCAGAGTTCCCCTTGAGTAGGTCTTCGCGGGTCATACCCTCCTTGCGAGGCGCACCGCCCGATGAGACGATATACTTAGCTCCTCGGAGTGCCTCAGCGATGTCTGAGGTGAAGGTGAGGTTTAGCCCCTCGAAGCCACAGTGGCGCATTTCCTCCCAGACGCCTTCGAGTCCCTTGGCAAAGGGGTCATAGAGGCAGATGTTTGGAGTAAGGTGCATCATGGCAGCGGTCTGCGCCATATTTGATCCGATCATACCGGCAGCGCCGATGAGGACCAGTTTGTCTTGCGTTACAAAGTTCATAGTGCTTATTTAGTCTGTATTGAAATTGTCAGCTTATTGCGTTGCGCCCCTATTAATAAAGAAGAGAGACTGGGAGGAAAGCTTTGTGACCCTACAGGTCTGACTGCTCACACCCCCCAATCTCTCCACTAAGCGATAGCTTCTACGGGTTTGCGCTTATCGGCTTACGCCTCGTAGCGACGTGCGATCTCCTTCCAGTCAATGATAGACCATAGGTCCTTGACGTGATCGGCACGACGGTTCTGATAAGTGAGGTAGTAAGCGTGCTCCCATACGTCGAAGCACATCAGCGGCTTGAGACCCTTGCGTAGAGGGTTGCCAGCGTTAGGCTCCTTCTCGATAGAGAGCTTGCCCTTGTCGTCACTAGCTAGCCAAGCCCAGCCTGAACCAAAGAGTGAGGTGCAGGCATCGTTGAAGGCTGTCTGGAACGCCTCAAAGCTACCGAAGTCGCGCTTGATAGCGTCAGCGAGCTTGCCCTCGGGGTGCCCACCAGCGTTTGGTGCGAACTGGAGGAAGTACATATTGTGATTCATCACCTGACCAGCCTGATTGTAGAGCTTGCCCTCCGCCTTGCGAACGATCTCCTCGAGAGAGGCGTCCTTGAGGTCAGAGTCGGGCAGGAGCTTATTAAGCGTGTCGACATAGCCCTTGAGGTGCTTGCCGTGGTGATACTGAATCGTCTCAGCGCTGATTACTGGCTCAAGCGCATCGTTTGCATAGGGGAGCTTTATTAGTTCGTGTGTCATATTGCTTTATCTGTTTACTTTAAGTGTGACATGTGCAGTTCCAGGCTCATAGCATTCTGAGCCTAGACTGCGTCACAAAGGTATACAAAATGAATTACAAAAACAAGTCCCCAGAGTGCGGGATCAGAGGGCAGCCTCCTTGAGGCGCTCGGTATTCTCAGCAACGATGAGCGCATCGATGATCGGCTGTAGGTCGCCACCGAGGACGCCTGGCAGGTTGTGCACGGTCAGACCGATGCGGTGATCGGTGACACGACCCTGAGGAAAGTTGTAGGTGCGGATCTTTGCCGAGCGGTCGCCCGTCGAGACCATCGTCTTACGACGAGAGGCGATCTCGTCAATATACTTCTGGTGCTCCTTGTCGTAGATGAAAGTGCGAAGGCGTGAGAGGGCACGCTCTTTGTTCTTCGGCTGGTCGCGCGTCTCGGTACACTCGATCGTTATGTCCTCCACGACGCCCGTATTGGGGTTGCGCCACGGATAGTGCAGACGTACGCCCGACTCCACCTTGTTGACGTTCTGCCCACCGGCACCACTGGAGCGGAAAGTGTCCCACTTGATCTCTCCCTCGTTGATGTTTACCTCAAACTTGTCCGCCTCAGGCAGTACCGCCACGGTCGCTGCCGAGGTGTGGATACGTCCTTGCGTCTCCGTCTGCGGAACACGCTGCACACGGTGCACGCCACTCTCATACTTGAGCGTACCGTAGACACCCGTGCCTGTGATGTTGAGGACGATCTCTTTGTAACCTCCCGTACCGCCCTCGGTGTAGCTACTGACGGTGACGTTCCACCCCTTGGTCTCGCAGTAGCGCGAGTACATACGGAAGAGATCTCCCGCAAAGAGCGCAGCCTCGTCACCGCCCGTCCCAGCGCGTAGCTCTAGGATAGCGTTCTTGTCGTCCTCAGGGTCGTTCGGTAGGAGGAGTAGCTTGATCTCTTCCTCCATCTTAGGGATCTCCTCCTTAGCCTCAGCGAGTAGTTCGCGAGCCATGGCCTTTAGCTCCTCATCGCTGTCGTTGTCTTGGAGCGTGCTCTCGGCCTCCTCCTGCTGGGTCAGGAGTTGCTTGTACTGCCCCCCAGCCTTGAGGATCTCTCCGAGGTGAGTGTACTCCTTGCTCAGGGTAGCAAAGCGCCTGCCGTCGGCGATGACGCTAGGGTCTGTGATCAATGTCTCTAGCTCCTCGTGGCGCGCCACCAGAGCTTCTATGCGGTTGAGTAAATCGTTCATATAGGTCTGCTAAGTGATGTAAGGGGTGGGTCAAAGGCTATCGCTCTACCGTGCCAAAGGGCGTAACGAGTGTCAGGCGATTCTGGTCAGCCGACTCGACACGGCCGATGACCTGCGCGTCAATGTTGAAGTATCGTGCCACGGCGATGGCTTCCTCGGCCTGCTCTGCGGGTAGGTAAGCCTCTAGACGGTGCCCCATGTTGAAGACTTGGTACAGCTCCGCAGCGTCGGCGCCACTCTCCTCGGCAATCATCTGGAAAAGCGGCGGGATGGGAAGCAGATGGTCCTTGATAATGTGCTTGTTCGTGACGAAGTTCATCACCTTCGTCTGAGCGCCTCCAGTACAGTGGATCAGTCCGTGGATGGCGGGGCGCATCTCCTTGAGTAGCTTCGCCACAAGCGGGGCGTAAGTGCGTGTCGGTGAAAGGATCAGTTCGCCGACCGTCAGCCCGGTCCCTGGCACCTCGGCGAGTAGCTCACGGCTCCCGCTGTAAACCAAGTCGTCAGGCACGGCTGGATCGTAGCTCTCGGGGAACTTCTCGGCCAATGCGTGCGAAAGTATATCGTGTCGTGCGGAGGTTAGGCCGTTGCTCCCCATACCTCCATTGTAACGCGCCTCGTAAGTCGCCTGACCATAGGAGGCGAAGCCGACGATCACGTCCCCGTCAGCGATATGTGCGTTGTCGATGATGTCGCTCCGGCGCATGCGACAGGTCACCGTGCTGTCCACGATGATCGTACGAACCAGGTCGCCCACGTCAGCCGTCTCACCTCCCGTAAGGTAGATCTCTACGCCGAGGTCACGCATCTGCGCTAGGATCTCCTCGGTCCCATTGATGACTGCACCGATCACTTCGCCAGGGATGAGCTGCTTGTTGCGCCCGATGGTCGAGGAGAGGAGCATCCCCGAGGTCGCTCCCACGCAGAGGAGGTCGTCGAGGTTCATCACGATCGCATCCTGCGCAATGCCTCGCCACACGGATAGGTCGCCCGTCTCTCGCCAGTAGATATAGGCTAGCGAAGACTTTGTGCCAGCTCCATCGGCGTGCATGATATTGCAATAGTCAGGATCACCACCCAGTATGTCAGGTAGGATCTTGCAGAAGGCTTGCGGGTAGAGCCCTTTGTCTATGTGAGCTATCGCCTTGTGTACATCTTCTTTTGCGGCAGAAACGCCACGGCGCATATATCGGTTCATAGAGACCTTAGAGGTTAGAGATTAGACTTTAGAAGTTAGAGGTTAGAAATTAGAGATTAGCGAAGTCTGAGCACGTCGCCCTCCTCGGGGACGTAGTCGTAGTCTAGATGGTTCATACGGTAGAGTCGAGCGAGGCGGATGCCGTAGCGCTGGGAGATGTCGTGCATCGACTCGCCTACCTGCACCACATGGTCGGGGTAGTCAGGCGTGGCACGCTTGTTCTTACGCTCTAGGTAGATCACATCGCCAGCCTTAATGGGGAAGTCCACCGGCATATCGTTGTAGTCGGCCAAGCGCTTGAGGCTTATGCCCATCTCGCGAGCGATCGACTCGAGCGAGTCCCCTTCGTTTGCCAATATATATAGGAGTCCATAGCTAAAGTAACCCTCGTGCGTCAGCTTCATCTCCGGATCCTTTTCGGAAGGCGTATAGGTCGGTGCGGGACGGCCCGACATCCAGCGCGGGTAGCGCCCACGATCCAGCTCGTATAGCTCGTACTGCTCGATCACCTTGATGAGCATGTTGGCGTAGCCCTTGTTCGTCGCATAGCCACACTGCTGCAGTCCCCTAGCCCATGCTGCATAGTCCGTGATCTGGTAAGTGTATAGCACCTTGTAGCGAGGCTGCTTGAGGAAGTTGGAGTGGTCCTCGTAGGAGTCGCCCGCAGAGTGGTACTTGCGAAAGCACTCCCCCTTGAGATCATCGTCGGCATAGATACGCTGCCCCTGCCAGGCGCGGTGACACTTGATGCCGAAGTGGTTATTACCATCGCGCGCCAGACGACTAGAGCCAGCGCCCGTCTCGATCAGCCCCTGCGCCATCGTGATGCTTGCGGGGATCTTGTGACGCCTCATCTGGCGAATGCACTCATCGGCATAGGTACGTATATAGGTCTGGTAGTTAGGATTCATCGGCGCCTGCCCCCACGCAGTGGTGCAGAGCAAGAGCAGACAAGCTATCGAGAGCAGAGACCGTGACAGATCGGTGAAGAGCTTCATAGGGCTTTAGGCGTTAATCTATTAGGTGTGTAGCTAGGGACCAAGCACTTCTCCACAAAGTGAGAGGAGCTACCTGAACTACAAAGGTACTAAATAGATCTGTAGTCACTAGCTTCGGCATCGACGCAACGCTTAATCGGCTAGTCGTCACGTATGTAAGAATTTTCGTACCTTTGCGCCATTGTACAGAGTATCTATACATACAGTTTTACCTATTAAATCACCACAACTTACTAAATGAGTAACAATCCAACGGATCGTATCCAGCCACTCACAGACTTTGACTGGTCTGGCTACGCACAGGACACAGACATCTCTCCGGAGATGCGCAAGGAGCGCGAGGCGATTTATGACAAGACCCTCACGACCATCAAAGAGAACGAGGTCGTCATGGGCAAAGTTATGTCTATCAGCAAGCGCGAGGTACTAGTCAACATCGGCTACAAGAGTGCAGGTATCATCTCTGCCAACGAGTTTAACTACAACAAGGACCTCAAGGTCGGAGACGAGGTAGAGGTACTTGTCGAGAGCAAGGAGGATCGCCATGGTCAGCTACAGCTCTCACACCGCAAGGCGCGTGCTGCTCGTGCTTGGGAGAAGATCGCTGCTGCTCAGGAAAACGACGAGGTCATCCTCGGCTACATCAAGAACCGTGTCAATGGCGGTATGATCGTCGATGTCTTCGGCATCGAGGCATTCCTGCCAGGTTCACAGATCGACGTACGTCCTATCAAGGACTATGACGCTTTTGTCGATAAGACGATGGAGTTCAAGATCGTCAAGGTCAATCCCGAGTACCGCAACGTAGTCGTATCGCACAAGGTCCTCATCGAGGCAGAGCTCGAGCAGCAAAAGAAGGAGATCATCTCCAAGCTCGAGAAGGGTCAAGTCCTCGAGGGTGTCGTCAAGGGTATCACCTCTTATGGTGCCTTCGTCGACCTCGGTGGCGTAGACGGTCTAATACATATTACCGACCTCTCTTGGGGTCGTATCGGAGATCCCTCCGAGGTGGTCTCTATTGATGAGAAGATCAACGTGGTCATCCTCGATTTTGATGAGGAGAAGACACGTATCGCTCTCGGTCTCAAGCAGCTCATGCCACACCCATGGGATGCACTCGATCCTAACCTTAAGGAGGGTGACATCGTCCATGGTCGTGTTGTAGTCATCACAGACTACGGCGCATTCGTAGAGGTGATCCCAGGTGTCGAGGGTCTGATCCACGTCAGCGAGATGTCCTGGACGCAGCACCTACGCAGTGCTCAGGAGTTCCTCACCGTAGGTCAGGAGGTAGACGCTGTCGTCCTCATGCTCGACCGCGAGGATCGCAAGATGAGCCTAGGTCTCAAGCAGCTCAAGCCCGATCCATGGGAGACCATCGAGCAGCGCTTCCCCGTTGGGTCCAACCACGAGGCTCGCGTACGCAACTTCACCAACTACGGTGTCTTCGTTGAGCTAGACGAGGGTATCGACGGTCTGATCCACATCAGCGACCTCTCCTGGACTCGCAAGGTCAAGCACCCCAACGAGTTCGTCAAGGTTGGTCAGATGATCGAGGTACAGGTCCTCGAGATCGACAAGGAGAACCGTCGTCTCAGCCTCGGTCACAAGCAGGTGACAGAGAATCCTTGGGACGAGTTCGCTAAGGAGTTCACCATCGGCTCTATCCACGAGGGTACAGTCGTCCGTATGAATGAGAAGGGTGCCACCATCGCGCTACCTTACGGTGTCGAGGCATTTGCCACACCTAAGCACCTCATCAAGGAGGACGGCACGAGCGTCGCTGTAGACGAGAAGCTCCCCTTCAAGATCCTAGACTTCAACCCCGAGATGCAGCGCATCATCGTCTCTCACAGCCGTATCCACGAGGATGCTGAGCGTGCAGAGCGTCGTCAGGCTGCTAGCGAGGAGCGCAACCAGCAGGTACGTGATGCTGCAGCTGTCGCAGCTACACAGCAGAGCGTAGAGCGTGCTACTCTCGGAGACCTGGACGAGCTAGCAGCTCTCAAGGAGCGTCTAGAGAGCGCTGAGTAACAAATAGTGGAAGTCACGGAGCGGTGCCCAGCACCCCCTGAGACTAACCATAGCAAATAGTAAGAGAGGTGATGTCCCATCGGGAGGTCACCTCTCTCTTATTTGTCGTTGATCGCACTATCGCTGTGTCTGCTAAGCGCTTACCTCTAATAAAAGCATTCGCTCGAGGCTTCGCTACAAATTTCCTACCTAGGAATTTGCCAAATAAGTACCTAGGAATTTGCCCAATTCCTACCTAGGAAATAAAAAATACTTCGGAGGAATCAAATGAAACTTCGGAGGAATCAAATGAAACTTCGGAGGAATCAAAAAATAA
>QWCH01001078.1_pt1 | contig 97942 bp, 110 predicted proteins | sample 1972671 | NCBI WGS metagenome assembly QWCH01 (sample SAMN09866713, study PRJNA288562) | Human gut metagenome isolate term3_stool, whole genome shotgun sequencing... | isolation source: gut | host: Homo sapiens | place: USA: California
TCGGTAGGGTCACCATTTTCCTGGACGATTAGCTCAGCTGGGAGAGCATCTGCCTTACAAGCAGGGGGTCACAGGTTCGAGCCCTGTATCGTCCACCATAAAAATTAAATAATATATAATTTTTATTAAAAAACTATTGACATTTTGTGAATGTTATGTTAGAATAAAACTGTTGTGAATGGATGGCATAACTTTGAACTGTGGTTATTACATTATTCGATTTAAAATTTAATTTGGCCCGGTAGTTCAGTTGGTTAGAATGCCAGCCTGTCACGCTGGAGGTCGACGGTTCGAATCCGTTCCGGGTCGCCATTTTATATTTACGCTGGTGTAGCTCAATCGGTAGAGCAACTGATTTGTAATCAGTAGGTTGTGGGTTCAAGTCCTATCACCAGCTCCATTTATTTTCACTAATGTTTTCAATATGGATGAGTACCCAAGTTGGCCAAAGGGGACGGACTGTAAATCCGTTAGCTTTGCTTTCAGTGGTTCGAATCCACTCTCATCCACCATGTTGGGGTATAGCCAAGTCGGTAAGGCACAAGACTTTGACTCTTGCATTCCACAGGTTCGAGTCCTGTTACCCCAGCCATTTGATCCATTAGCTCAGTCGGCAGAGCACTTGACTTTTAATCAAGGTGTCCCGAGTTCGAATCTCGGATGGGTCACCAAATATTATGCCACATAGTTTGTGGTTTATGGAGAGGTACCGAAGCGGTCATAACGGGGCGGTCTTGAAAACCGTTAGGGCGCAAGCCCACGTGGGTTCGAATCCCACCTTCTCCGCCATTTTGTTTCGAATCTTATATACATTTATATTTTGTATATATTTATATTAAGTATAAAGGTGGGATTCGAACGCCAAGCATTTCCCGAGCGAATAGCGAGGAAAAAGAAATGCGCAGGCCGGACGATAGGAAACACCTTCTCCGCCATTTTGTTTCGAATCTTATATACATTTATATTTTGTATATATTTATATTAAGTATAAAGTTGGGATTCGAACGCCAAGCATTTCCCGAGCGAATAGCGAGGAAAAAGAAATGCGCAGGCCGGACGATAGGAAACACCTTCTCCGCCATTTTGTTTCTATTATAATTTAAAATTTATTTTTTATTTAGCATTCATAAAGAGGTTGAATTTTTCCTTCTTTATGATATTTATATATTATGTAAAAACCTTTGGAGAAGTACTCAAGTTGGCTGAAGAGGTGCCCCTGCTAAGGGTATAGGTCGTGTTTTTAGCGGCGCGAGGGTTCAAATCCCTCCTTCTCCGCCATTTATTATGCTCCGATAGCTCAGTCGGTAGAGCAGTAGACTGAAAATCTACGTGTCACTGGTTCGATTCCGGTTCGGAGCACCATTTGTAGGGGTATAGTTCAGTTGGTAGAACGTCGGTCTCCAAAACCGAATGCCGTGGGTTCGAGTCCTGCTACCCCTGCCAATATCAAGGGCCTTTAGCTCAGTGGTTAGAGCACCCGGCTCATAACCGGTCGGTCCTGGGTTCAAATCCCCGAAGGCCCACCACAACAGATGTACATTTGATTGATTTCAATCGTTGATGTACATTTTTTATTTGAAAAATACATATAAATTAAAAGACCGAGATTTTCTCGGCCTTTTTTTGTACATATTAAATCCCATATTTTTTTATGGTTTCTTCAATTCTTTCCCTCAAAATTGTGTAATAGATTCTTTCCCATTTTACAACTTTTTTTGTGTCGCCGAAATATAGCAGCTCAATTCCATCTTTCATTGCTTTTTGAAGTGTAAATTGTATTTGAAGGAAATTCATGTTGCCTTGAATTGATATGTCTCCATCAAATATACAAACTTTTGGAATTGGTCGTTTAGATATAAGTTCTGTAACTATACTATTTCCGACAATGTAGAAGTCATTAATTATAAATCGCGTGTCATATAGGGTGTTGTAATTTTTTATGACTGCATTCACATTCATAAGTGGTGGTAGGTTTTTGATGTCATAGTAGTTATGGTTTAAAAGCGATTTTTTTAAATAGTCATATCCGGTTTCAACATAAGTTTTATAAAGCGTGAGTGTTTCTTTACCTGCCAGTGGATCGTTTCTTTCAATACGCATAAATTTTTCAGCAGTTTTTAGATTTATTCGTTTTATCATCAGAAATTTGTTGTGCTTTCGAATGAGTTCATATAAATCGTATTTGTCCTGTGGAAAGTTGAGTGAAATTCCATACGTATTTGCCCTTTCATTTAAGAAAGGTATATCAAATATGTTTCCGTTAAATGTAACAATTCTTTGTTTATTTTTAAGAAGTTCATTTAGGTATAACAGGCTTTCTTTCTCATCATCTTTTGATTTGATGAATATTTGTTTCGATTCTATCTTATTTTCTCTGACAAAGGCAGCTCCTATAACCCATGCATAGTCGGAGTTTCTTTTTAGCCCAGTTGTTTCAATGTCCAGATATATATCGTCTGCTCTATTATATATTGAGAGCTTAAATGTATCCTCATAATTTATTATATCGATCATTATATCTTAAAGAATTGTTCCATTTCTTCTTTTGATTTATTTGCAGAAACGAGTGCCATAAGTGCGATTCTTGCTTTATGTCCGGGGAGGTATCCACCGTTTATAACTCCTGATTCAAAAAGGCCTTTGCCTCCGCCTAGATATCCATAGCTTCCAAGCACACGACCTGTTGCACAGCGGCTTACAAGGACTATAGGGATATTGAGTTCAAGAGCTCTGTTTATTGAAGGAAGAGTTGCCGGGGGAACATTTCCACGGCCAAGAGCTTCAATAACAATCCCTTTGTAGCCGTTGTCAATATAAAAGTCAATAATGTCACCTTCAACGCCTGCAGCCATTTTAATGAGTGCAATTTTAGGTTCTAACGTGTCGACAATTACTTTTTTTACGGATTTTTCTCGTCTATAATATAATACTTCGTCATTATCTATGATTCCAAGAGGTCCAAGCTCCGGAGATTTAAAAGTGTTGACAGAAAGTGTATTTGTCTTTGTTACTTGTGCAGCACTGTGCACTTCGTTGTTCATAACAACAAGAGTTCCAAGGCCTCTGCTTTCTTCGTTAAGTATAGTTGCGATAGAGGCAGTAAGGTTGAGCTCTCCGTCATATCCGAGTTCACTTGCATTTCTCATTGCTCCGGTCATTACAATAGGTTTTTCATTGTCGATTGATATGTCAAGATAGTATGCTGTTTCCTCGAGAGTGTCTGTACCGTGTGTTACAATTACTCCGACGTTCTCAGGGTCGCTTAGAGCTTCGACTACAGCTTGTCTGATCTCTGTCATGCGTTCAGGAGTAATGTGGCCGCTTGGGATGTTAAATAATTCTTTTTCGCGTATTTGTGTATCTTTTATATGAGCTTTCACTTCACCAATTAATTCTTCTGAGCTTAGCGATGGAATTGCTGCTCTAAGATTTGGATCTATTCTCATTGCGATTGTACCGCCTGTCATTACGACTACAATATTTTTCATATCATTCACCTCTATAAATAGTTTATATTAAAGCTTTAAAAAAATCAATGGATTTTCTAAATTCTTAATTTTTATTTAAATGTATTTATAACTTTATCAGTTTATATACTTTGTTTTGTGGGTAATTATAGAAAGAGGAGGAAAAGATATGAAAAAAAGTATTTTATTATTTATGGTTTTTACTGTATTTTTATTTGGTTGTGAAAGAACAGAAAAGCCTGAGGGTTGGGATGAAAAAAACAAAAAACCTGAAGTTGAAAAAGATACAACTGAAGATTTGGAATCTAAATATGAATTAGTTTTAAATGAATTAAAATCAAAAAAATCGGAAGATTTGAAGAATATTCTTGGTGATAATCCTGTTTATGAAGATTTATATAATTATATACACGATGAAGTTGAAAATATAGCAATATCAAAAGACCAAGTTGATGAATTTTTAAAAGACAAAAAAGATGAAATTAAAGATTTTTTTGATAAATATATTCTAAGGGATGACAAAAATGATGCTCTTGTTGAGTTTAAAGATAAGTTGCAGGCGAAAATTGAAAGTGGCGAAATAAAATTTAACGACAAAATGAGTTTTGATGATCTTAAGCAAATTGTTTTAGAAAATATCGACTTGTATAAGTCGGATATGAGTTCTAATGATAAGTCAAATTTTATTGAAGAAAATCAAGAGTTTTTAAATGAATTTTATATGGCTATGTTGGTTTGGGCAAATCGCACAGGAAGTAAGGCAAGTGACAAATTGATTGAAGAGGCTGTAGATGAGATTCGTTCGATGAATGAAGATGAAATCAATATTATATTTGGAGATTTTCCGACATATGAAAGTTTTAAAATTTACATTCATTCGTATATTAGCGGTGCAAAGCCGACAATGAATACGATTGAAATCGAAAAAATCATGAATGAAAATGAAGAATATATTTCTGAAACATTTGAAGAAATTTTCAAAAACTAGCTCTCACAGAGAGAGCTTTTTTTATTTGTTAAATTTATTCGGAATTGAATCAGCTATTGAAAAATCGCAGCTTTTTTGATATTATTTAAGGTATGAGGTGAAAAATATGATATATCTTGACAATGCAGCAACAACTAAACCGAGTAAGAATGTTTTAGACGCTTATTTACTTGCGCAGACTGAATTATGGGGAAATCCTTCTGCCATACACAGCTTTGGCGAGGAGGTTTTTTTTAAGTTAAAGAATGTGAGAGATGAAATCAAAAAATTGCTTGGAGCACAAAATGGAGAAATTTATTTTACGTCTTCAGCAACGGAATCTATTAATACTTTTTTCAAAGGTTTTTTAAAACCGGGAGAACATTTGATAACATCTCTCTATGAGCATTCTGCTGTATATGAAAACGCAAGATATTTTGAAGATAACGGTGGGGAGGTTACATATCTCGAGCCGATAAATGGAATTATTACGCCGGAAATGGTATTAGACAGAGTGAGGGACAATACTTCACTTGTTGCGATAATGGCGGTAAACAATGAGGTTGGAGCTTTAAACGATATTGTTGGAATCTCAAAAGCGGTCAAAGAAAAACATCCTCATATAAAAGTTTTTTCGGATTGTGTTCAGGCGATTGGAAAGACACCGATTAATTTAAAAGACTCAAGTTTAAACGGAATAGCCATAAGCCCACACAAGTTTCATGGCCTTAAAGGCACAGGTATTTTGTATCTAAATGATATAAAAATAAATCCGCTCCTTCTAGGCGGCGGTCAGGAAGATAAGATGCGCTCATCGACTGAAAATGTGGGTGGTATTTTTGCAACGCTTGAAGCTCTGAGAGAGTCTATAAATTCAGTCGAAGAATTTCAAAAACATGCGTATGAACTTAGAAATATAATGATTGAAGGTCTTCGGGATATCGAGGACAAAATAATAAATGAACCGATAAATTTTGTACCGAACTTATTAAATATTTCTTTTAAAAATGTTAAAGGGGAAGCTCTTGTACACATGCTTGAGGGTGATGAGATTTATGTCAGCACTTCTAGCGCATGCTCAAGTCACGCATCCAAAAAGTCAAGAAGTCTTATCGCTATGAATGTTCCGGATGATTATTCCGGCGGCACGATTAGGATTTCGTTTGGAGACTACAACACAAAAGAAGAAGTTGAATTTGCGGCTCAAAAGATAAAAGAGTATGTATCGGTTATAAGGGAGTTGATGAAATGATAAGGGAATGTGTTTCCGTTAGCTATGGCGAGATTGCACTAAAAAAAGATAATAAACCATTTTTCGAAAGGGAACTTAGAAAGAATTTAAAGGCGATTTTAAGCGATTTGAATCCGGATTTTAAGTTTGATCAATCGAAAGTTTTCATATATTCAGAAGACAACTCTGAAACGGTAAGACGGCTTCAAAAAGTTTTCGGGATAAGCTATATTGCACCGCAGTTTGAAACGGAGTCAACTCTGGACAAAATTTTTGAAGCTGCGATTCATGCGACGAAATTTGAACTGTCAAGATCACCATTTAAAACTTTTAAGATTGAATCAAAGAGAGTTGATAAGAGTTTTCCGATAAAAAGTCCTGAAATTAGCAGACTTGTCGGTGGAGCAATTTTAAAGGAAAATTTGGGGTTAACTGTTGATGTAAAGAATCCTGATAGAATTATAAGGGTTGACGTGAGAAAAAATTCATTTGTATCGCCTGGAAGAATCAAAGCACTTGGCGGAATGCCGGTTGGATCAAATGGAAGAGTTTTGAGTCTTTTATCCGGAGGGATAGATTCGCCTGTAGCCTCTATTCTTGCTATGAAAAGAGGCCTTCAAGTGGACTATATACATTTCCACTCATATCCTTTTACATCGAAGAGAAGCTTTTTAAAGACAAAGGAACTTGCTGAACTCTGCACGGAATATGAACCATACGGAATGCTCTTTTCGTTAAACTTGTTTCCGATACAGGAGGCAATCACAAAGAATTGCGATATAAGATTTACGACTCTTCTACAAAGAAGATCTATGACAAGACTTGCAACTCTTATGGCGAAAGACAACGACAGAACCGCTCTTGTCACGGGTGAAAATTTGGGACAAGTTGCAAGTCAGACGCTTCCGGGAATGAGTGTTGTTGATCCGGTAACAGATTTAATAATTTTAAGACCGCTAATAACATACGATAAAACGGAAATTATTGATCTTGCTAGAAAGTTTGGCACATACGAAAAGTCTATTGAACCTTTTGAGGATTGTTGTACTGTTTTTGTTGCAAAACATCCTAAGACAAATCCTACACTTGAGCAAGTGCTTGAGGAAGAATCGAAAATTAATTATATTGAAATAGAGCAAGAAATATTCGAGAAACGCGAATCATATAAAATAAAATAAAAATTAATTAAAAGGAAGTGAGTAGATGGAACAAGATAGCTTTTTATCATTACAAAATTTAAGAAAATCTTATGACGGCGAAGTTGTTTTGGACAATGTTTCGCTCGATATAAAAAAAGGTGAGTTTTTGACTCTCTTGGGGCCATCGGGTTGTGGGAAAACCACAACTCTAAGACTTATTGGTGGATTTGCATATCCGGATGCTGGAAAAATTATTTTCGAAGGAAAAGATATTACAAATATTCCGCCTAATAAAAGACGAGTAAACACTGTTTTTCAAAAATATGCACTTTTTCCATATTTAAATGTTTATGACAACATAGCTTTTGGACTTCGTTTGAAAAAAACTGACGAAACTGAAATTAAAAAAAGAGTATATAAAATGCTTGAACTTGTTAATTTGCCGAAATATGCAAATAGAGCGGTTACTAGTTTATCAGGTGGACAACAGCAGAGAATTGCAATTGCAAGAGCTCTTGTAAATGAACCGGAAGTTCTTTTACTTGATGAACCGCTTGGTGCACTTGACAACAAACTTAGAAAGGGAATGCAAACAGAGCTTATTAACATGCAATGGGAGCTTGGAATAACATTTATATTTGTTACACACGACCAGGAGGAAGCACTTTCTATGAGTGACAGAATCGCTGTTATGAACGAAGGTATTATCGAACAACTCGGAAAACCTATTGACATATATAATGAGCCCGCCAATTCTTTTGTTGCAGACTTTATAGGCGAAAGCAACATCAGTGAAGGTGTGTTTAATCATGACTACAGTGTAAGTTTTAATAATGCTACATTCCCGTGTGTTGACAAAGGTTTTAGACCTGGAGAAAAAGTTGACGTTGTTATTAGACCGGAAGATGTGGAGATTATGCACGAGGATGGCGAAAGCAGGATTAAAGGAACCGTTGAGAATGTTATTTTTAGAGGTGTTCATTACGAAATCCTGATAAATATAAATGATACGATTTGGAAAGCAAAAAGTACAGTTGCACCGGAAGAAGACAGTGAAGTTTATATTACTGTTGCACCTGAAAACATTCATGTTATGGGGAAAGAGTAATGAAAAGAATTAAATTACCGGTTATTGTTTACGGACTATGGGCAATTTTTTTCATTCTTGTCCCACTATTATTGATTTTGCTTTTGGGATTTTCAATTGATGAATCGGGTAAAACGGTTTTCAGTCTTGCAAACTTTAAAAGATTTTTCAGTCCCATATATCTAAGCATACTTTGGGCGTCGTTTAAGCTTGCATTTTTTTCGACATTAATATGCCTTTTGATAGGTTATCCTTTTGCGTGGTTCATAGCAAAAAAGAAAAACAGCGACTTCTATATGATTTTAATTATGATCCCGATGTGGATGAACTTTCTTTTAAGGACATACGCATGGCTCACGCTTCTTGGAAGAAATGGTCTTGTGAATAGTTTTTTGGTTAAAATCGGTATTGGACAGCTTGAACTTATGTACAACAACTTTTCGATAATGGTCGGTATGGTGTACAATTATCTGCCGTTCATGATACTTCCGATATTTACCGCTATAACAAAGCTTGACTACGGCTATATCGAGGCGGGATACGATCTTGGAGCTACACCGCAGGAAGTGTTTAGAAAGGTCATATTTCCGCTAACAAAAGGCGGTGTCATTACAGGAATAACAATGACATTTATACCTGCAATATCGACATTCGTTATATCACAACTTCTTGGTGGCAATAATATAAATTTAATCGGAAACATCATAGAACAACAGTTCAGGTATACCGGAGATTGGAACTTCGGTTCGGCAATAAGTATTGTTTTAATAATTATTATTTTGGTGCTTATAAAATTCAGTCTCCAAAATGCTGATGAAGATGGAATCGAAGGGGGAATTATATAATGAAAAAGATTTTAAAAAACTTATATATTTCTCTCATTTATCTATTTTTCTATTTGCCGATAATTATACTCATAATTTATTCTTTCAACGAAACGAAGTCGAGAGTAGTATGGGGCGGTTTCAGTCTCAAGTGGTATAAGGAACTTTTTGAAAGCAAAGAAGTATTGATGAGCTTCTACAACACAATCCTCATTGGAGTAGTTTCTACACTAATTGCGACAATCATTGGTACAATTGGTTCAATCGGTCTTTTTAGAGCGGGCGGTAGAGTTAAAAAATTTTTTATGGAATTAAACTACCTTCCGATTTTAAATCCGGACATTGTTATTGCAGTAAGCCTTGTCGCTTTATATAATTTTATGAAACTGGACTTTGGATATTTGACAATAATTTTGAGCCATGTGGCATTTTTGACACCCTATGTCCTTTTTAACGTTGTGCCACGTCTTTCAATGATGAATCCGAATTTGTATGAGGCGGCACTTGATCTCGGGGCAACAAGATGGGAATCATTTAAGTATGTAATTTTTCCGGAAATAAAACCGGGAATTTTAAGTGGTGCATTGATGGCGTTTACTCTTTCTATAGACGATTTTGCAGTCAGTTTTTTCACAACGGGCAAAGGTATTCAAAATATATCAATCACGGTTTATTCAATGGCAAGGCGAGGAATAAATCCTGTAATAAATGCACTTTCTACATTGATGTTCGTCATAATGATTGTACTTGTAATAGTTATCAATTTAAGAAAAAATAAACTTGAAAAGAAAAAAGAAGCAATGCTTAAAATGGGTATGGGTGAAACAGAATGAAGAAATTAATCCCTTTTATTGTTGTTTTGGTAGCTTTTTTAATGACCGCCTGCAATGATGACGGTGAAAAACTCTATGTATATAACTGGGGCGACTATATGGATATGGACGTTGTGAAAGAGTTTGAAGAAGAGTATAATGTGAAAGTTATATATCAAGAGTTTGCTACAAATGAAGATTTATATGTTAAAATTAAAAACTCATCCGAGCCTATGGACGTTATATTTCCATCTGAATATATGCTTGAGAGAATGTCAAATGAAGGTCTTTTAAATGAACTAGACTTCAGTAAGTTAGATAATTTTAAATATGTTGACAAAGACTTGACAGGAATGAGTTATGATAAAGAAAATAAATATAGTGTACCGTTCTTTTGGGGTACTGTAGGAATTATTTATAATTCTGAAAAATATCCTGAAGGATTGCAAAAGTGGGCAGATTTGTGGAATGAAAAGTATAAAAAGGATATGGTTTTATATTATTCACAACGTGATATTTTGATGGTTGCTTTAAAGAAACTAGGATATAGTATGAATACTTCTGATGAAGCCCAGCTCGAAGATGCAAAGAATGAACTGATTGATCAAAAGCCACTTGTGTATGCGTATTTGGGTGATGAAATAAAAGATATTTTAATCGCTGAAGATGCTAATGTTGGGGTTGTGTATTCCGGAGATGCGGGAATCGTAATAGAAGAAAATCCTAAATACAAATATGTCCTTCCTAAGGAGGGCACGAATCTTTGGTTTGACGTTGCTGCAATTCCTAAAAATGCAAGAAATGTTAATAGAGCACACGACTTTATTAATTTTCTATTAAGACCGGAAATCGCCGCAAGAAATGCTGAATATTTACAGTATGCGACAGTAGAATCAGAAGCTAAGAAATATCTTCCTGAGTCTTTGGTGAATAATGAGGCACTGTATCCTGACAGGACAAATATGACAAATTTTGAAATTTTTGAAGACCCATCTCAAAAGTTGAAACTTTATGATAGAATTTGGACAGAATTTCAAAGTGGATACAAGAAAAAATAGGGGAGTTGAAAACTCCTCTTTTTATTTTTCTTGGGTACAGATTTTTATAACAATCATCAAAAAGATTAAAAACTTGTTTAGGATATAATATAGTGGGTATAAAATATTGGGAAGGAGTGAGAGAAATGCTACTTGATTATTCTGAGTCGGTTGAAACTGACATAGAAAGAATACGAGAATTTAATTCTAAATTGGTAAGCTTAGTCAGAGAATATATCACTGATGAAGATGTTATATTTGACGTAAAGCTTATTTTAAACGAGCTTACAATAAACTCTGCACTCCATGGTAATAGGCTTGATCCGGATAAATTGATAACGGTCTATGTACATATTCAGGATTCCGAAATCAAAATCGTAGTAAAAGATCAAGGTTGTGGCATCGATTGCATAAAACCGAATAAAGAACACAACTCTGAATTTGTCGGAGGTAGAGGGCTCTGCCTTGTAGATGCGGTTGTGGATGAGTTTGAAGCTTGTAGAAATCGTGTTGTATGTGTGAAATACTTATAAAATTTGTCAATGTTATGATTCGTACTCCTTAAATGATAATATTAAGGGGTATTTTTTATTTAAAATTTAATATATGTGATAAATATCGCTTGCAAATTTTAAATATGCATGTATTGATTAGATTATTAAAAAGTGATAAAATAATTTAAAGAATCGTTATTATCTGCTAAAAGATTTAGAATTATTATAAATAGGTTTCTAATTTTTTTAAAACAAGCTATACGTTCAAAAGGATAGGAGATATATGGCTTAAATGCATGCTTTACGCGCTAAAAAATTAAATAGGATATTAATTTCGATTTTAATAGTGATTTTTATTTTGATTATATTTAGATTTTATTTTTTGAATTTTTCTTACAAAAAAGCAACCGCTGCATACATTTATAAAAATGGTGAGTGGAGAGAGACTGAAATTTTTTTAGACTTGGATTATAATCATAATCTTTTTTCTTCGGACAACTTCATGGGTAGTATATATACCGAGGATGTCAAAATATTAAAGTATTGGAAAGATTTTTTTGTTGAGCGGGGAGCGTTAAGAGAAAGCGGATTGAATACGAAAAATTTGTCGTATAGTCCAAAAAATTCATATGTAGATGGGCAATATAAATACTCAGGTTTTCGTAATGGAGAGGAATTTTTACTAGGTAAAGTTTATTTTAAAGATTTTTTTAAGGGGATTATAATTACCGCTTATGATTGGGAAATTACAGAAAAAAGTGGAATTAATTATGTAGATACTAAAGATAATAAACCAGTTGTAATAGTTGCAGGAGATGTTGATATTAAAGATATAAATAAAATAAAAAGGGACTTGATTTTGAACCACACTGATTTAAGTTTATTGCCTCAAAATTTAAATACTAAAATTTCAATGCCATTTTTCAATTTTCAGATTTTTAAGCGTGAAGAAATTTACTCATACAATAAAAAATATGATCTCAAGTGGAAGTCTGCACCTAATCCGGTAGACAAAGAAGTAGCTTTAATGGAAAAGAAAATGTACAATTCGGATGAATATATAAAAATTAAAATCAGTGAGTTGGAGAGATTTAAGTCAGGTTTTATAAGTGAAATCAATATTAATTGCAGTAACATTTTATATGTTGGAGAATATATTTCATTAAAAGAGAGCGTCGCGGAATTCAAAGATTTCAAACTTTATTCCGCACTATTAATAAAAACCGATGAAAATGATAAAAACTATGTTGAAAACGTATACACCATAAAGATTAACAAAGACGGTTCGCAAAAATTTCTATCGGATGTTGTAGGTTTTATTAATTAAATATATATTTATAAAAAACAATTTCAAACAAAAAGGCGGCAAAGCTTTTAAGCTCTGTCGCCTTTTGTTTAATTTTTATTTATTTTCATATGGTTCCAAGAATGCATGGAAATGTCTCATAGGTAGATTGTGACCCCAAAGAATTCGCATGTTCGGAATACTTTCTCTATCTTCATACAGAGCTTTTACAGCGGCAATTACATAGTCGAGATGCTCTTGTGTAAGTCTACTTCTGTCGATTGCAAAACGAACAACATTTGCAAGTTCGGCTTGTTGTTCAGGTGTTTTTAAGTCGTATTCCATTGAGAAATCACCGAGTTCAGCAACTCTTATGCCGTATCTTCTAATGAGTTCAAGAGAGAAACCTTGACCTGCAAAAGTTTCATGGCCACGTTTGCCGTCGAAGAATTCGTCCATATTGATATAGACTGCGTGACCTCCTGCAGGAAGTACGACGCCTTTTACTCCGGCTTTATAAAAACCTTGAGCAAGATACTCACATTGTTTAACACGACTGTCCATATAGTTGAAGTTGCAACTTTCGTATAGACCGACGCTCAATGCCATAATGTCACGACCGCTCATTCCACCGTATGAGTCGTTACCATAGCATGAAATTTGTTTAACTTTAAGTCTTACACCGACATCCATCTTGATTGAACCGTCTTCGTTGAAGTCGGAAAATTTTTGCCAGAAGAGACCTTTGTCTCTGAATGCTAGCATACCACCCATATTTGCGTGCCCATCTTTTTTTGCAGACATACAAAAACCGTCACAATAAGAGAACATTTCAGTTGCAATTTCTCCAATTGACTTGTCTTTGTAGCCTTCTTCGTTCATCTTTATGAAATATGAATTTTCAGCCCAACGTGCAACGTCAAAGATTAGAGGAATATCATATTTGTGAGCAATTTTATTCACTTCTCTTATATTTGCCATTGAAACAGGTTGTCCGCAAACGGTATTGTTTGTAATACACATAAAGATTAACGGTACGTTTTCAACACCAACTTTTTGGATGAGTTCTTCAAGTTTTTCGAGGTCCATATTTCCTTTAAACGGATTCTTATCATATTTTCCGCCTTCAGGAATTTCATATAGCAGTTTTTTGTTGTATATATTTCTTGGAATTGAGCCCATTTGCTTTATATTTCCTTCGGTTGTGTCGAAGTGACCGTTTGACGGAATTGTGAAAACTTTTCCCGGATGTCTTTCTTGTAAAATATTTCTAACAATTTCCATAAGCACTGATTCAGCTGCACGACCTTGTTGTATAATAAAAGAATTTGGACGTTCCATTTGGGCGGCTCCACCATTAAATAGACCACCCTCATATTCACAAAGATAAACTTCGTCCATCATTTTCTTGACGTCTCTGCAGTCCGTTCTAACAAGATCTAAAATCTTTTTCCAGTTTTTTTCGCCGCCACGTTCGAAAATATCACGGAAGGTGTCCAAAAGAACATAGTACCCCGTATTTCTTCCGTATGCTTCGTCTCCATAAAATAGAGAAGCCCATTGAGTATTCGTCATTGCTGTGGTTCCCGAATCTGAGAGCATATCAATTGTAAGAAGTCCCGATGGGAATGCAAATTCATTGTAGTGTGTAGCTTTTAAAGCCGTTTCACGTTCCTCCACTGTTACTGTAGGCAAATCCCTAACCGCATATGTAAAATGTGTCGGCGTAGGAACATTTAAAGAATATTTTTCAGTCATAATATACCTCCATTAATAGTTTATCAAGCATTTCCGCTCTTTAAAAACTTAAAGATGTTTAAATATAGATAATTTAAGCAACTTTAGTATTATTATATACTTTTAATATATTAAAGTCAACATGATAAATTTGTAGAATTTATTTAATAAATAATTTAATATTTAAACTTAGTTATTTAATCATTAATTTATAATTATAAAATTAATAAAAATCTCTATTTAATCATATTTTAACCGCTATTTACTTGAATAATCAAAGATTGGCTGTTATAATATACGTTAGGAGATGATAATTTGAAAGATATTAGAAATATAGCCATTATTGCTCACGTTGACCACGGCAAGACTACGCTTGTTGACGCTATGCTTAAACAGTCAGGTATTTTTAGGCAAAACCAAGTAGTTCAAGACCGTGTAATGGACTCTAATGACCTAGAACGTGAAAGAGGTATCACAATTACAAGTAAAAATACCTCTGTAGTTTATAATGACACAAAAATAAATATTATAGACACACCGGGCCACGCAGATTTCGGTGGTGAAGTTGAACGTGTTTTGAAGATGGCAGACGGGGTTCTTTTACTTGTTGACTCATTTGAAGGCCCAATGCCACAAACTAAGTTCGTATTAAAAAAAGCATTTGAACTTAACTTAAAAGTAATTGTAATAGTTAATAAAATCGACAGAAAAGATGCGAGAGTTGACGAGGTTATCGATGAGGTTCTAGATTTATTTATTGAGCTTGGAGCCGGTGATGAACAGTTGGAAGCACCGTTTTTATTTGCGTCCGCAAGAGATGGTTACTGTGGATACAGCGCACTCGAACCTGCAAAAGATTTGCATGAACTTTTTGATGCGATTGTAAAGTATATTCCTGCACCAAAAGTTGATGTAGATGGGCCTAAAAAGCTTTTGATTTCTACAATCGATTACAGTGAATATCTAGGTAGAATTGGAATCGGCAAAATCGAATCGGGAACATTGAAGGACAACGACAGCTGTATAGTTGTAAATCATAACGATCCGGATAGACATGTGCGTGCTAAAATTGCAGCATTATATGAGTTTGAAGGCTTGAATAGGGTTGAAGTAGAGTCTTCAACGGCTGGAAATATTGTTGCAGTTACAGGAATTTCAGATCTTGAAATCGGAGACACGCTTACGGTTGAAGGGGAAAGCCCAATCGAATTTGTAAAAATCAGTGAACCTACAATTTCCATGACATTCAGTGTTAACGATTCACCTTTTGCTGGAAGGGAAGGCAAGTTTGTCACATCAAGACAACTCAGAAGCAGACTTATGAAAGAAATTGAAACAAATGTTTCTATGAAGATTGAAGAAACTGATTCGACAGACAGCTTTATTGTTAAAGGAAGAGGGGAGCTTCATATTTCAGTTCTTATTGAAACGATGAGAAGAGAAGGATATGAATTCCAAGTATCGAAACCGCAAGTTCTTTATAAGAGGGATGAAAATGGACAAAAGCTTGAACCTATAGAAGAGGTTATCATCGATGTTGACGCTGCTTATATAGGTTCAATTATGGATAAACTTGGTCAAAGAAAAGGTGAGCTAAAGAATATGACCGAAAGCAGAGGTGGGTATTCAAGACTTGAATTTGAAATCCCTGCCAGAGGTCTTATCGGATATAGACAAGAATTCTTAACTGACACCAGGGGAGAAGGAATTATAAATACTGAATTTAAAGACTTTGAACCATATAAGGGTGACATTCCTAAGAGACAAATGGGATCACTTATTGCGTTTGAAAATGCAACATCGACAGCTTACGGACTATTCCAAGCACAAGACAGAGGAAATCTGTTCATTGGACCGGGTGTTGAGGTCTACGAAGGAATGATTGTAGGAGAAAATCCTAAGGGACTCGATATTGAAGTTAACGTTGGTAAGGAAAAACAAAAGACAAATATGAGAGCTGCCGGTTCTGACGAAAACCTAAGACTTGTTCCACCGATTACGATGTCGCTTGAAGAAGCACTTGAATTTATTGAGGATGACGAACTTCTTGAAGTAACTCCAAATTCATTAAGAATTAGAAAGAAGATTTTGTCAAATCAAAAGAGATATAAATCAAAAAAATAGATTTAATTTGAGGTAGAAGAATTGAAGGAATTGATAATACCGATTTTAAGCAATTTACTTTGGATAAATATAATACTTGCTATTGCGGTGATCATTATGGAGAGACGTAATCCAACCACTACGTGGATGTGGATTACGATTCTCGTTCTTTTGCCGGGTTTTGGATTTTTTATATATTTATGGCTTGGAAGAAGTTTTAAAAAGCGAAAAATGTTTGAGGACAAATTCGTAAAAGATAGGCTTCAAAGTCATGGCCTTATTGGCGGCAAGCAAATATTGCACCGCGATATGGACAAACAACAAATATTTCCGTTTAACGAATATGCAGATATGATTGAAATGCATTTCAGGAACGGAGATTCTGTACTTACTATGGACAATGAATTCTTTCCGATTTTTGATGGGGAAGAATTTTTTGACATGCTTTTTAAAGAAATTGAAAATGCTAAAAGTTCAATTTATATTCAAACATATATTATGAGAAGCGACAATATGGGAAAAAGACTCTGCGATATTTTGAAGAAGAAGGCAAGAGAGGGTTTAGATGTAAAACTTTTGATTGACGGAATGGGTTCGAGAAGGCTTCACTCTTCAGATATAAAAAAGATGCGTGAAGCCGGCGTTCAAGTTGAAATATTTTTCCCATTCTTTTTGAGTTTCGTTTCACCGAGAATTAATTATAGAAATCATAGAAAAATCTATATCTTAGATGGCAAAATTGGATATCTTGGCGGTTTTAACGTTGGAGATGAATATTATGATGGTGGGAAAAAATGGGAATCTTGGAGAGATTCCGTTATAAAAATAAAGGGTTCTGCAGTATATATGTTGAAATACAGATTTATTCTTGATTTCAATTTTGCGTCCGGAAGTAAACATGTTAAATATGGAGACGAGATTAATGAGTTCAGAGGAAAAAGTGCGTGTCAAATTGTTACATCAGGGCCGGATAATGAATGGCCGAGCATAAAAGATGGCTTTTTAAAAATGATTTCTTCTGCGAAAGATAGTATATATATTGAAACACCATATTTTATCCCAGATGATTCAGTGCTTGAGAGCCTCAGGGTTGCTATACTTTCGGGAGTAAAGGTAAAACTTCTCCTTCCATTTAAAGGTGATCATCCGTTCGTTTTTTGGGCATCGCTATCTTTTGCAGGCAAAATTTTGGAAGCGGGTGGAGAAGTTTATCTCTATAAAAAAGGTTTTCAACATTCTAAGGTTATAATTATGGATAACAAGATGGTTTCAATGGGAACTGCGAACATGGATGTCCGAAGTTTCCAACTCAACTTTGAAGCAAATGCTTTTATTTATGATGAAAAAATTGCAAAACAATTTTCGGAGAAGTTTATTGAAGACATAAGAGAAAATTCATATTGCCTAACATTCCAAGAATATAAAAAGAGAAGCAATTGGATCAGAATAAAAGAAAATGTTTCAAGACTGGGTAGCCCTATCTTATAGGAGGGAAAATGATTTATAAAAATGGCAAACTTTTAGATGAAAAACCATATTTAAATGATAATTTTATTTATGAAGTTATAAGAAGCGAAGATGGAGTTTATTTGTTTTTAGAAGATCACATGGAGCGACTTTATAGTAATCTTGAAAAAGCGAACAAAACTCAATTGTTTGACAAAATAAAGGGTATAATGTCGGATTTTAAGCCTGAAAGAAATGTTGAAAGCGTCATGATTATGGTTGACGGCGAAGATGTTTTTATGGAAGATATGAAAATTCGAGAAGTGACGGACTTTGAAAGAAAAAATGGAGTCAATATCGGGCTTTACGAATTTGAAAGGCTAAATCCGGAAAGAAAGATTTATAGAAAGAATTTTAAAAAAGAGGTTCAAGAAATCATGGAAAGAAATGATTTGTTTGAGCTTCTTCTGTATAATGGCAACGAGGTTCTCGAGGGTTCGCGATCCAATTTTTATTATATAAAAGACGGAAAAATTTTTGAGCCGACGAAGAAAAAAACTTTGCCTGGAGTAGTTAAAAAGAATTTTTATAAGATGTGCGAAGATAGACTTTCTTTGGAAGTGGAAGAGAGGGAACTGTCACTTGATGAACTTAAAACAATTGACGGTGCGCTTCTTTCAGGAACCGGAATGGATGTAGTTTCTGTAAAAAGTATAAATGGAAGAGAATTGAGCGGGAAAGATTATGAACTATCGATTGAACTCGCCCAAAAATTTAGAGAATTTATAAATAAATATAAAAAAGAATTTAAAGAAAAGGAGATTTTATGAAATACGATTTTGAAACGCTAACAAACAGAAGAGAACAAGGCTCTGTAAAATACAGAAAAACATTCAGAGAATTTCCCGATTTGCCGGTTGACACGATTCCGCTTTCAACAGCAGACATGGAATTTAAAAATCCACCGGAAATGGTGGAGGGACTGAAAAATTATTTGGATGAGATGGTTCTTGGATACACAGAAGCGAACGAAGATTTCAAGGAAGCTTTGAAATCATGGCTCAAAAGAGTGCACGATTTTGAAGTTAAGGATGAATGGATGGTAAACAACACGGCGGTCGTTCCTGCGATTTTTAACGCTGTAAAATCGCTCACAAACGAAGGAGACGGCGTAATAGTTATGTCTCCGGTATATTTTCCTTTTTTCAGTGCAGTCACTTCACAAGGAAGAAAGCTTGTTGACGCTCCTCTAATTGAAAAAGACAACCGATTTTATATCGATTTTGAAAAGTTTGAAGAACTTGCCAAAATGAAAGAAAACAAAGTGCTTCTTTTCTGTTCACCTCATAATCCGGTTACACGCGTTTGGACAAGAGAAGAACTTGAAAAGCTTGAGAAAATAATTCTTGAAAATGATTTGTATTTGATAAGCGATGAAATCCACTCGGACATAATAATGCCGGGTCATAAACATATTGTATTTCAAACGTTATCGGATGAACTCGCAGACAGAACAATCACATTCACATCGGCATCAAAGACATTTAATCTCGCCGGAATGGGAGTTTCTACAACAATTATAAAAAATCCTGAGCTCAAAAAGAATTTTATACAAGCAGTTATGGGCGTTCAATCGCACGCAAACTCCGCACTCGGATTTAAAGCTGCTGAAATTTGCTACAATGAATGCGAAGAATGGTTAAGTCAACTTATTGAAAAAATAATCGAAAATCAAAATGTTTTGAAAGAAGAGCTTAAAGACACAAAGATTAAGATCGTTGAACCGGAAGGAACTTATTTAATGTTCCTCGACTTCCGCGCATACGATATGACGCGTGAGGAAAGAGAAAAAACTCTTGCAGAGGACTGTGCGGTGATTTTTGATCATGGACATAAGTTCGGAGAAGTTGCGGACGGATTTGAAAGAATAAACCTTGCCGCACCGACAGAAGTTATAAGAGACGCTGCAAGAAGACTTAAAAAATATTTTAATTAAATAACTTAAACACTTTTCAATTTCGAGAAGTGTTTTTTGTTTATGAAAAAATGTATTCGAGAGATTTACCGAAAAATTGCGTTTAAAACACTTGTAATTATAAATGGAATTTGGTATAATAGATTTTGTCATAAACATGCTGAAGTGGCTCAGTCGGTAGAGCAGCTGATTCGTAACCAGCAGGTCGCAGGTTCGATTCCTGTCTTCAGCACCAATCAAAACGTTGCAATTTTAATGGTTGTAGCGTTTTTTTGTTTTTGTGGATAACAAAATACGCAGTTCTGAACTTCATATTATTGCAAAAAATCTACTGCTTTTACTAACTCACGAGATTGATTTATTACATAAAATCTATCGGTGGTTTCGAAGTCAGCGTGACCGAGTATTCGAGTGATAAATTGTTTATTATTTATATTTGTATTCAACATCGTAGCATAGGTCCTTCTACAAGCGTGTGGGTTTAGTTGCTTAACGTCAATTTGCTCAATTGCTTTATAGTACATAGATTTTCTCAAATAATCAATGTTGACTTTTCTTCCGTCTTTCTCGATTAAATACTTAAAGTTATCGTCGACAAGACTTTCAATTATCGGATATATCTTTTTTGGTATTGGAATGATACGATTTCTACCGGCTTCGGTCTTTGAGCCGTGTAGGATGTATCTATCTTCAAGGTTCACTGATTCAAGTTTGCACGATGCAAGCTCACCAATTCTCATACCGGTATAGATCAATATCAATGGTATTTCCATAAATTCAATTTTATTCAAGTTATCCCACATGAGCTCAATCTCAGCTTTCTCAAAGATTTCTTTTTCTTTTTGTTCTTTTGCTTTAGGTGAGATTAAAAGTTCGGAGTAGTCAGAGGTGTGGATTTGAAGTCTCATGGCTTCTTTACATAGCTGCGACATGATGAGTCGTGTTTGATTGATTGTGGATTTCGATTTTCCTTTTTGTTTATCAAGAACCGCTTGCAAGATTTGCGGAGTTATATCACGGACTTTCATGTTTCCAATGGATGCCCAATTTTTATAGCCGAAAGTATATGTTCGTGCGGTGGAAGCACTAACCGTCTCATAGTGTCTTTCACTCCAATTTTTATACATTTCATCGAGTGTGATTTCCGATAAAGTATATGGATTTAAAATGTATTTATTAAGAGCATTTTCAGCTTCCACTCTAGTTTTAAAAGTTCCAATTAATTCTCTTATATGCTCACCGGTAGTTGGATCTAAAACTCCAGGGGCTATAGCGGCCCATGGTTTTCTTCTTTTACCACTTAATTTATTTATCGTTCCTGTTCCATTCTCTCTTCTCATCTTGATTTTTCTCCTTTCTATGTGATATAATCTGTTTTAGGGTACAAAAATAACAGGTACCTTGAGTTAAAGGGAATTCCGTGCATTTGGTCGTGTGGGAATTCTCTTTTTTTGTGTTTATAAATCCATATTTATTGTTATATCGTCTCCAACTGTTGAAAATTCATTATTGGTTGGTCCATCAATATGCATTTTAATGTTCTTTATATCTTCAGGTTTAGAGTTAGATACATATATAACGTTACCTTCTTTTATAACTTTCCCTTTAAATTCTCCACCAACATCATCGGTTAATAATAATTCAGGGGTTATTTGTTCTTTAGTATTTGTTGTTATTTCCGATTGATCCGGATAGATATTAAGGAATTCATCTGACGTGTTTTCAGCGGTTAAATTTATTGTTATAACTGTCGCTATATCTTTATCAATAAAACTTCTCATTTCATTTTCAGGTTTTATTTCCATGATTTGAACGGCATTGACTGTTATTTTAAATGCTCCGGTTTGATAGGTTTCGTTGATATCTTTTTTTGCAACAACTCTATTTTCTCCCATGTCACTCGATTCCCATTCTCCGCTTGGAGTGTCTGAGTCTTTAGTAGTAACGTCGTCTTTTTTGTCATCACTTAAGTCAGTTTGTTCTTTGGTGTTTTCTGTGTCTTGTGGTTGTTTAGTTTTGTTTCCCCCACATCCCACTAATAAAAGTGCTGAGAGAATAATTAAAAACTTCTTCATAAATATTTCCTCCATTTTTCTTTATATAAAACACTTGGGTAGAGTGCTTTATTTCAAATATCCTAACTGATGCATAATGTTATAATCCCTTTGTATGTGCATCATTCTTACTTCAGCCATTTTCTTACTTACGTTAAATTCTTTAGACAAATTGGTTACGCTTTTATCATCGATTTTAAGTATATGTGGGATAGGCATTAATATATTCTCGGCAAAAGTATTCGCTTGGAATTCTACATAATTTTTAACTTTTGGATTAAGTGTTAAAAGATTACCGCCTAAAATTTTATGATGGTCTAAAATTATATGTCCGATTTCATGAGCCATAGTAAATCTAGAGCGTTGATGTGTTCTATCGTTAGAATCTCTCATAAATATATTATATTTTCCATCTTTATATACTGTAAAACCGTCTTCAGAAACATTTTTTAATTCATTCTTATAAGGAATTACAATCCAATCCGTCTTATAAATATAATATTCAACCGGAATCACATGTGGATAAGTATCACTTATAAGTGGCTTAAGTTCTTTGTAAAAATTATTAATTTTATCATATAAATACTGTGCAGAGTTCCAATTCAACTTATTCACCCCTAAAATGCTTAATCGTATTGATTATAAAATTTTTGTCTTTATCGGTTAATCCAAAGATATAACGTGCAAGATTTAAAATTTCTTCATCATTCGAGCCATCGTTATGATTTTCAAGCAGAGCATTTCTACTTATGTTTAAAAAATCGCATATTTTATCTATTTTATCAAGCCTTGGAGTACTTACACCATTAACATAACTGGAAACGGTTGTCTTTGCAACTCCAATCGATTTTGCCAGATCGGATTGCGTCTTCTGTCTTAAATTTAAATAGTAAATTAAATTATTTTTAAAATTACTCTTAATATCAGACATATAACATACTCCTATCTAAATTACTTACTTCTAAAATGTTTAATCATATTTATGATTAATTCTCTTTCCTCGTCAGATAAATCGTTGATATCACGTGCAAGCAGCATGAGCTCTTTATCTTCACTGATATTATCTTCATCAGATTCAAGTAAATCAGTTCTTTTGATTTTAAAGAATTCGCAGATTTTATCTATTTTATTCATACGTGGCATATTTAAACCTTGAACATAGTTACTCACAGCAGAAACACCGACTCCAATATACTTTGCAAGTTCCTCTTGAGTCGTGTTTGTTTCATTCAAGTATTTGATTAAATTCTTTCTAAAATTATTTTCAATATCAGGCACTTTTATCCCTCCTAACTTTAACTTTATTATATCACTTAGACTGTATAAATACAAGCCTTTTTTACAGTTAAATTGAAATATTTTTAAGATTTTAAATATTTTTTTTAAAAACCTATTGACATTACAGTTAAACTGTGATATGATTGATTCAGTGAAAGGGGGAAACAGAATGGCAATTAGCTTAAAAGGGGCAAGAGTCGAAGCAGGAATGAGTTTAGAAGAAGTTAGCAAAAGCCTTAAAATAGCACCTTCAACAATATCGAATTGGGAGAATGGTGTGACGGATATTTCGGCGGTAAATTTATATAGACTTGCAGATCTTTATAAAGTGACAATAAATGATTTTTTATTGCCTAAAAACTACAGTTAAACTGTAATAAGGAAACCACACATCCGAAAAAAATTTTCTGACATATAAAAAGGAGAAACAAATGACAATCAAAGAATTTAAAACGGAAGAATTAATCGAAGAATTAATTAAAAGAGGTGCAGAACTTATTGAAAATGAATTGTATCGAGATAATAAGATCTGTTTATGTAGGACCAAGTACTCTAAAGATGACGATGTAGAAGTACTTGGTAGGGTGTTAGATATTTCTAATATAGATTTGCCATAATCTGTCAAAAATATCAAACACAGCGGGTATTGCATTGCAGTTTTCAAAATGACTTTTGATATCTTCATATTGATCGGATTTCGGAAAATTTGGATCTTCGTTGATATCACGAGCAAGATCACCCTCAGGGGTTTGGTCTTTTATAAACTGTTTTGTAAATCGTTTAAAACTCAAAAAAATCACCTCCTTATATAAATTATACATATAAGGAGTGTAAAAGAAAAGGAGCAAAACATGATTAACGAAGAACTTAAAAATAAATACTCAATGCCGGTAGAAGAAGCAGCAAATGTTCTTGGCATGAGTCCACAAACGCTGAGAGCGGGACTTATACAAAGTGCATTTCCGTTCGGTGTGGGATTTAAAGGAAGTGGAAGTTCATACTTCTACTATGTACACAAAGGACTGTTAGAGGAGTTTCTGAAAGGGAATTTACCTTTCGGAGTTGTAGGAAAAGTAATTGGAAAGGGGGAATAGAGATGTTTTCAGAAATTGTAAAAGATGAAATTTACAGAGGATATAGGGTTCTCGTAAAACAAATTGGAGAAAAGACGAACAGAGTTAAACCGTCGTGCTTACCAAGTGATTATTGGTACTATGGTTATGTGGAAATACCGGAAGAGAGCAGATTTTACGGCGTTTACGATTTTGATGAATTGGACAATGAGTTAGACGCTTACGGTGGCGTTAATTTCGCAGAAGATTTACTCGAAACGGGAAATTTCGTTTTAGGGTTTGATTGCAACCATATAGGGGATTCTCCCGAAGTGCAAAATATAGAATTTACACTAAAAGAGTGCTACAACCTTGTAGACCAAATTATAGAGATAGAGGGCGAGAAAACGCTTAATACCGTAGACGACAAGCTTAAATACTTAAAAGAAAAAGACAATAAAGAAAGAACAGAAAGGCTTCCATATTGGAAACAAATCATTGAAGATTTAACGGGATATGAAATCGCCGAGTTGTTTTATGACAACAGAACTGAAACGGTACAAACCATTTGGGCAGACGCATACAGAGAAAAACTTGTTATCAATATCCGTATGGACAGTTTGAGAGCGTGTACGCACGATGTTATAAGGCAAACATATAGTTGGTTAGAAAGGAATTAATTGTGAAATTTAAAGAGATAACACTTAAAATATTAGATTATATTGTAGATCGGCTAGAAATTGAGTCACAAAGATACAGTTTGAAAAGTGTTGAAAAAGAAGCGTTGCTAGACATAGCTATTAAAGTTGACAATTTAAAAAGGAATTAATTATGGAATTTAAAGAACTACAAGAAAAGGTGCTTGAATGGGCAGGCAGCCATGATTTATTGCACGAAGAAAATGCGGACAAACAGTTTATGAAGTTTATCGAAGAAGTGTTCGAGTTTAAGACGGAATTTGATTATTTAGAGAAGATAGGGCAAGACCCGTCAGAGTGTTATTCTGATTATGAGCAGATAGAAACTCAAGAAAATATGCAGCTCGAAATGGGAGACGTTTTCGTGACGCTCATAATCTTATGCAAGCAACTAGGAATTGAGCCACAACGATGTTTAGAGCTTGCGTACGATAAGATTAAAAACAGAAAGGGTGAAACTCGAAATGGGATGTTTATTAAAGCGGAAGATTTACATGATTAGAGCACGAAGAGTCGGTTGGCATGAAGTCTCAAAGGAAAAGGCTATGGACTATGCAAGAAAGAGACTAAAAGATTTAGGGTTTTGTGCATCGTCAAAAGAATCGATGGAGTTTCAAAAAAGATATGTGGCGAAATTTGTAAGAGGCATAGACCTGGATGAACTTGTAAGAGTTGAGTAGAGCGGACAAAAGTTGAGTAGAGTTGAGAAGTTAGGAGAAAGAAGATGTTGACAACAAAAGAAAAACAAAAGAATTTTTTTAAATCGATTTACACGATTTCAAAAAGAGCGAAAAAGATTAAAAGGGATGACGGAAAGTATGTGGTTCTCCCTTTGGCACTTCCCGTTGATTGTATAGAAGAAATAAAAGAATGGAGCGAGGAAGAATGTTAACAACAAAAAAATTTATAAAAGAAGCAGAGAAATTAGGATTTAGATTTTTGCAATGCACAAAAGATATAGAAATTTATTACGAAAAGAATCAAGTTGCATATGTATGCTGGTATCGGAGATTCTATGTGGGCATAACTTATGAATTTCGCGATTTACCTAAAGAATTGCAAGAAAAGTTGTTCAATCTACTTGTTGAATATGGGAGAACACCTCTTGATGAAAGAGAAGAGCCGCAAAAGTATTATCTAAAGCTTATAGGTTCAAAATGTCATAATTGTAGCTATCTTAAATATGGCAAGGTATCTGAGTCATTTTATATAGAGGACAAATCCTATGGTGACCTTTTTCAAACACAATTCACGGATAAAGAACTTGACGAATTTAGAAAAAGGTTTGGAATAACCTTTAATGATTTTGAGAGAATACCCGTTGAAGAAGATGAGGAGTAAAAAAAATGAAAGATAAAATATACGTGCTTATCGACACTAGCTATATAGATATAGTCCCATTGGCCGTTTCATATAACATAAAAAGAATATACGAAATTATTGGAGAAAAAATAGTTAGTTGTAATTATCCAACTAACAGCTTAAAAATAATAAAAATTAATTTAGACGAGATAGAGGAGTAATCATGGACACGAAAGCAATGACAACAAGTCTAGCACTTGTAACAATAGTAATCATTTTTGTACTCGCAGAAAACGAGGTTTTGATTGCACTTACATCAGCAATTCTTTTAGGGTTGATGGTTGATGGATTTATAAGTATGAGCAAGGAAGTAAGAGCGATATTAGAAAGGGGAGATTTAAATGATTGATGAAATTTTTATTCAGGAGTTGAACTCTTTAGGGGCGATTGCTGAATACAATTTAAAACAATATAAACTATGTAATGGAAGCACTAAGACAATAGAACAATATAGAGTTTTTTCAAGCAACGGAGTCGATAAAATCGCTACTTTAACTATAACAGAATATGAAAAAAATGCTGAGATTTTTGGCGATATTGCAGTTCTATCACTCCCACAAGCGGTTAAGATTTTACAAGCAATAGAAAGGAAGTTGGAAAATGATTAATACAATTCAAGTCAACAATGATTTATCAGAAATCAAAAAAATAAGAGAAATCAAGGAAGATTTAAAGAGACAAAAACAAGCTGAAGAAGAAAGAATCAAGTTCAATTATGAATCTCAAATCAAAGAGTTGGAAGAAAAAGAACAAGCAATTCTCAATATAATCACAAATGAGCTTGAGTTTGAAGACCAAACAAAAGTTGTTTGCTTAAATGGAACAATTTCAAAAAGAAAAGTTCCTGCAAAATATGAATATTCAGACGACCTTTTAAAAGAATTAAAAGAGAAGAAATATAACCAATTTATAAGGGTTAAAGAAGAAGTTGACAAAGTCACACTTAAGTCTGAATTGATTGTGGACAATGACGGAAAGTGCTTTACGAATGCGGGCGAAGAAATCGAGGGAGTGAAAGTTGTTGACGGCGGTTATACATGGGCGGTGAAGCTCAATGCTTAATATAACGAAAGCCACAGACATCAAAGAAACCCACAAAACATATCTAATCTATGGTGCACCAGGTGTGGGAAAGACTTCAACTTTGAAATATCTAAAGGGCAAGACTTTAATAATTGATGTTGATAAGACTTCACATGTTTTAAAAGGGACTCCAAATATCGATATTTACTCACTTGATACATCGCATGCGTGGAAAGATTGGGACAAGATTTTACTTGAGGTAGGCAAATTAGATTATGACAATATTGTAATCGATAATATTACTGAATTAGAAAGATCTTTTTTATCGCAGCTAGGTTTTGAAGGTAAAAATTCTGGAGTACCGTCCATGGCCAATTATCAGCAAGTTCAATATAAGATTATTAGGTCGCTCAGATATTTAAAAAACCAAGGTAAAGACATAATTTTAACGGCTTGGGAGACATCAGATTCATTTACAGATGCAGATACAGGGGAAGAGTACACAATAATTCTGCCTGATATTCAAAACAAAATCAGAAATAATATCATGGGACTTTGTGATGTGGTCGCAAGGCTAACCATACAAAATAAAGAAGATAAACTTACAAGAGGATTTTATCTATCTCCCACACGATCCATATATGCGAAAAATCAGATTGACAGCAGAAAGGGGTGCTTACAAGATGAGCTATTCACTCCGGCCGTATCAAAAGCAGTTAATTGACGATGTGCGGAGCCTTTACTCAACGGGAATTAAGCATGTTTTAGTCGTTAGTCCATGCGGTAGCGGAAAATCGGTTGTAATTGCACAGATTTTAGACGATTTAAGGGCAAAAGGCAACCGAGCCTTGTTCCTAGTCCACCGAAAAGAATTAATCACTCAAATGGGTGGTCACGTGGGAAATAATGACCATGTAGATTTGATTACGGTGCAGTCAATGGCCAGACGGTTGGAAAAGTATAATCCGGATCATTATCAATTGATTGTAACCGATGAAACACATCACTCAATGGCGAAATCATACACGAAGATTTATAAACATTTTGACAGTTCATATAGATTAGGTTTTACAGCTACACCGGAAAGACAGGACGGCGAAGGACTCGGAAATGTTTACGAGAAAATCGCTGAAGGTCCCACAGTAAAGTGGTTAGTGAATAATCATTATCTGGCTCCATATAAGTACTATGCTCCGACACTTATGGATATATCCAAGCTTAAAAAGCAGCACGGAGAGTATTCAAATCAATCGATTGACGAGCAGATGACGGGGCGGATATTTGGTGATGTTATTAGAAATTATAAAAAGATTGCAATGGGAAAAAAGACAATTATTTATTGCAACACGATTAAAAATTCAGATAAAATTGCTGCCATTTTTAGAGAAGCAGGTTTCAATGCGGAATCTATCCACTCAAAGACACCTGAAGAAGACAGAAACCGCATGGTCAAAGATTTTAAAGAAGGGAGATTGAATATTTTAGTAAATGTCGACTTGTTCGGCGAGGGTTTCGATGTGCCGGATTGCGAGTGCGTGATACTTTTAAGACCTACAACATCACTCACGCTCTATATACAGCAGTCCATGAGGTGCATGAGATACAAGCCTGGAAAACAAGCGATAATTATAGACCATGTGGGGAATGTTTTTAAGCACGGTTTACCCGATGAAGACAGGGTTTGGGTTTTAGATAAAAATCGAAAGAAAGAGAAAGAAGAAATTAAAGTCAAGCAGTGTCCGAAATGCTTTGGAGTTTACAAAGGATATAGAAGGGCTTGCCCCTTCTGCGGATACGTGCCTGAGGTTGAAGAAGAAACACCGCTTGAAGTTGTTCCTGAGGTAGAACTTAAGGAACTTACAGAAAGCGACTTGCATAGTATGAAAGATTTATACAAGTATGCAGAACAGAAAGGTTATAAAAAGGGTTGGGCTTACTATCAAGGGCTTGCCCGAGGTTATATCAAAAGCGATTTGCCAAAAATTAATATCATAGGGAGGTAAAGAATTATGGCTATAAGTTTTAATTATAAAGATTTGGAGTATATCACTCCAGGAGTGTATGAGGCAGTTATACAAAACACAAGTGAGGAATTCACACCAGGAAACGGAACGAGATTTATGGCAGTTTCAATGGTTATAAGAAACGACGTACAACAACAATGCCAAGATAAAAGAATTGAGTACAGAATTTGGACTACAAGCAAGCCCGAAGCAAAAACAATTGAAGGGTATGTTGAATACTCACTTGCACTTATGAGCAAGGCTTGCAGATTACCTGAAACCATCAATGTAAATTCAGTGAATGAATTATCCAAGTTATGGATAGGAAAACCGGTTAGAATCACTGTACGTCAAAAAGAACACGAAGGAAATACTTATATTGAGATTTCAAAAGTTGAAGAAAGTGGCAACATTCAAGTAAATCATAAATATAAGAGTGTAAACAATAATAACAACACATTTATTCCAAACAATAACAACGATAATATCCCATTTTAGGTAGTTTAAATGCAATACGATTTAATACCTACAAATTTAAAAAAATTAAATCGTTGGGGTGTATATAGGCTGGAAGAGGTAGACGGTAGGGTTACAAAGGTTCCCTACCAACCCATTCCAGGTAACCAAAAAGCACGTGTGAATGACATAAACACCTGGTATAGCTTTGATGAAGCACTTAAAGCGGTAGAAGCTTTCGATGGACTGTCACTATTATTGGGCGACGGCATATTCGGTGTGGATTTGGATCATGTTGAAGAAGATCTTGAAAAGTTTGAGTGCGGAGAACCTGAGGGAATTGTTTATGAGTTTGTATGCACGTTAAATTCATACGCTGAAATATCTCCATCGGGAAGCGGAGTTCATATAATCTGTGGGGGTAGTCTGCCCGAAGGCGGTAGGAGAAAAGGCAATGTCGAGATGTACGATAAGGCAAGGTTCTTTACGATTACGGGCGATTGTATTTATGAGAAAGATATTTCGGATTGTACAGAAGCAATTAAGCCGCTGCACGAAAAATATATAGGAAAATCAAAATCAACGTCGACAGGCCTTGCTTTGAGGTCAGAAAAAATAACCGAAGAGCAAGAAAGAGAAGGTGACTTAATCGTTCAATCTCTTCAAAATGACGAGTTATTCAGGGGCAATTTTGAGAGACTAGGTTATAGCAGTCAATCTGAGGCGGATTTGGCTCTGTGTAACAAACTTGCATACAAGTGTCAATGGGATATTAATTTGATGGACTATGTCTTCAGACAGTCAGGTCTATATCGTGAGAAGTGGGATAGAGATGACTACGCAAACAAAACTTTATCCAAGGCTATGGACTCAAAGCCTACTGACCTACCACAGATAAATATTGTGGGAAAAAAGGTCTTTTATGGTTATGACGATACAGGTAATGCCCAAAGATTTAGGGATAAGTTTCGTGGTGATGTCTATTATTGCCCTGATTTTGGAAAGTGGACCTACTATGATGCGGCTAAAAATAAGTGGTGTATTGACGATTTAATTGTAGTAAAACGTATGTTTGACAAGGTTATTGAAAATATGGCCTACGAGAAAACATCCGATCCAGATGCCTTGCAAAAACACATTAAAGCCACTAGGGCCAGCACCAAAAAAAGAAACGCACTTGTAGAGGCTCAACACTTAATGCCGGTCAAGAGTTATATGTTTGACACCTACGAGGAGTTATTTAACTTAAAAAATGGCTATATCGACCTTACAACCAATACTTTTTATCAACCTGATAAGAATAAATTATTCATGCAAGTGGCAGGTATAGATTTTAATCTCAATGCAAAATGCGATAAGTGGCTTAAATTTTTAAATGAGATTTTTTTAGGGGACCAAGAACTTATAGATTATATTCAAAAAGTCTTAGGATATTCTTTGTCCGGAAATATTACCGAGCAGATCATGCTTGTATTTTTTGGCACAGGACAAAACGGCAAGTCTATATTTACTGAAGTTTTAAGAGAATTACTTGGAGATTATTCAGCAAACATGGATATTAAATCGCTTATGATTCGTGGAAACAACACAGGGTCTTCAGACATAGCAAGACTAAAAGGTAAACGATTTGTATCCACATCAGAAAACAACGAAGGTAGCAGATTGGATGAGGGATTAGTCAAGCAACTTACGGGCGGAGATGTCATCACTGCAAGACACTTATATCAGTCCGAGATTGAATTTACTCCACAATGCACTATATGTATGACCACAAACCATAAACCCATTATTAGGGGCACAGACGACGGAATCTGGAGAAGAATTGTTTTAATTCCATTTAGGTACAAGGTCCCACAGGACAAAATTGACAGAAAGCTCAAGCAAAAACTCTTAGACGAATTGCCAGGGATATTTAATTGGATGCTTGAGGGCAATCGCAAGTATAGGCAAGAGGGATTGGAACTACCCGAAGTATGTAAACGTGAAACCGAAGAGTACAAACTCGAGATGGATCCTATTGCTAGATTTATAGACGAAAGATGTGTAGTAGGAAACAATAATATAACTATTAAAGCCAGCGACTTATATTTAAATTATACATCATGGGCAGAGGTTAATAACGAGTATGTTATGAACTCAACAAAATTCGGGAGAGAGATTTCAAAACGATTTTATAAAGAAAAACAAAGGACAGGAATATTTTATATTGGGATAGGAATTGATTTAAGTGCATAGTTTGTGAATAGTTTGTGCATAGTTTGATGAATAGTTAAACGTGATAATAGCAATAGTTGTGCATAGTATGAACACTTTATTTTTAAAAATAAAATAAAATAAAAAAAATAGTATATATATAAGCTAATAATCAAAGTTAAAACTCTTCATACTATGCACAAGGTAGTTATACCAATACTTATAAACCTGTCAAACTATTCACATAACCCTACACAAACTATACATTACTATTCACATTTAAGGAAGGTGAGAAATATTAATAACGAAACAATATTACAAAATGAGATTCGTTTAGGAGTTTCTGATATAGCAGTTACTTTTAGAGCTAATAACTTTGCAACGAAGATGGGCGACCGATATATGAAATCAGGACTTCCTAAAGGGTTTCCGGATATCTTCGGTTACAGAAAAAGTGACAAGCAATTTTTTGCAATTGAAATTAAAACAGCTACAGGTAGACCTAGTAAAGAGCAAAAGGAAATACTTAAAAGTTTTAAAGAGCAAGGAGTGCTTTCAGGAATTGCAAGAAGCGTTGAAGATGCAAGGAGAATTATATGCGGTCAACAGTGACGATAAAAGAATTAAGCGAAGCAAGATATCTTAACGAGAGGATTAAAGCCATTGAAGATAGGATTAAAGAGCTGCAAGGATTAAAAGCCACATGGAGCATATCCGGCACGGCAACATATTCAACATATAAAAGATTTAGCACTGTTGAAGATGTTGTAATTACACTTGATAAACAGGAACAGGATTTAATAAACGAGATTAGAAAGCATGGAAGAGCTTTAAGGAAAGTTGAGAAAGCAATATCCGGTATTCCAGGACCTGAAGGACTTGTACTAACTTTAAGATATATTAATTCATTATCATGGAAAGAGATAGCAAGACGAACAAACTATTCAATGTCACATGTTTATAGATTGCATTCTCTAGGTTTAGAAAAGATGAGAGTAAATGAGAGTTGATTGTATGGTATACTGTATGTAGTGAAGTATGAAATGTTAACCTCCTTATAGTAGACCATTGGATAGTGGTCTACTTTTTCTATTACAGAGGTGATTGATATTAAAGAATATGCAAAAAAGTTTTATAAGTCGAAAGCATGGCAGAGGTGTCGTGCTTCTTTTATTGGAAAAAGACGGAGCATTGACGGTGGATTATGTGAACATTGTGGGAAGAGACAAGGGTATATTGTTGACCATATTGAAGAGATTACACCGGAGAATATAAATGATATCAATATTACACTTAATCATGAGAACTTGCAGTATTTATGTCTCGAGTGCCACAATACAAAAACTTTTAAAAAGAATTTTGCAATTCGTGAAAATTTATATTTTGATGAATACGGAAATTTGCGGGAAAAGACTCCCCCTATTGAAAGTGGTGAGAGTGAGTGATTGAGGACCGAGGAGGAGACTTAAATAAAACGCACAGGAAGTTTTTGCATAACCCCCGGTGAAATGTTGATAAATACTCGATTGAAAGGTAGGTGATTTTAGATGGCGATATCGAAAGATAAAGAAATTAAGAAAGAAATAACAAGACTTACAAGTTTATACAAGGATGTGGAGCGAGTTAAAAGACTGACTGCAAAAAACTTAATCGAGGAAGCCGCCTATATGAAAGCTACCTTGAAAGAACTTAAAGAAGCGATTGATGAGAATGGCCCAATTGACGTTATGCCACAAGGATCGTATTCAATACTTCGTGAGCATCCTGCACTTAAATCATATACGACTATGGTCCAAAGGTACTCCGCAATAATTAAGCAGCTTATGGATCTGTTACCGAAAGACCAACAGAAAGAAGTCGACGACGGTTTCGAGGAGTTTTTGAATGAAAAATAAAAATCCGATAGAACTCTATTGGGATTGGATGAATGATAATCGCAGTAAGGTAAGCACGAAAATATTTAAAACATATAAATACATTATTGAGTTCCTTGCCGACTCCAACTCCGAGTGGGAGTATGACGAGGGTAAAGCAAACCACGCAATAGATTTTATTGAAAGATACTGCAAGCACTCAAAAGGTGCTATGGGCGGTAAACCTTTTATCCTTGAACCGTGGCAAAAGGCAAAGGTTGCAGCAACTTTCGGAATTGTCCACAAGATTACGGGCGAAAGAAAGTATCAAAGAGTTGTTTTAATTGTTGCGAGAAAAAATGGTAAGTCAACATTAAGTGCTGCGGAAGGTTTATATCTTTTTATAGCTGACGGTGAGCCAGGACCGGAAGTATATGCGTGTGCAACAAAAAAGGACCAAGCGAAGATTATATGGCTTGAAGCAAAGAGGATGGTCAAAAAGTCGCCGGTGTTAAGTAAAAGAATTAAGCCGTTGGTTGCTGAACTCACGTGCGATTTAAACGATGGAATATATAAACCTGTCGGTCGTGATTCAGATACGCTTGATGGACTTAACGTCCATGGAGCGACAATGGACGAGATCCACGCATGGACAGATAAGAATTTATATGACGTTATTGTTGACGGTACAAGTGCGAGAGATGAACCTTTAATCTTAATAACTACAACAGCAGGTACAGTCCGGGAAAATGTTTACGATGATATATACGACGAAGCGGAGCGGACAATAAATGGATATTTTGATCCAGATGGTTACAAAGACGAGCGGTCACTCTTCCTGGTGTATGAGTTAGACGATAGAAAAACATGGACCGATGAAAAAACATGGATGCAAGCAAATCCGGGACTAGGCACAATTAAAAAAACGGATGCACTAAGGGACAAAGTCAACAAAGCTAAAGCAAATCCGAAGCTGGTCAAGAATCTACTCACCAAGGATTTCGACATACCTGAAACGACAAGTGAATCATGGCTTACATTTGAAACCATTGACAATCGAGAAAACTTTGATATGTCCGAACTTAAACCGAGATATTGTGTCGGCGGTGTGGACCTTGCAGCAACAACGGACCTCACGTGTGCGACAATAGTCTTTAAACTTCCGGATGATATAAAAACATATGTAAAACAGATGTATTGGTTGCCGGGTGACTTAATCGAGGTACGTTCACATGAAGATAAAATCCCATACGACGTGTGGGAAGAGAGAGGACTCCTAAGACGGTCGGGAACAAATAAAGTTAAATATAAGGATATAACAAAGTGGTTCCTGGAAGTACAAAACGAGATGGACTGTTACATCTTCAAACTAGGTTACGACAGATGGTCGGCAACATATCTTGTAGATGAACTGACTCAGTACTTCGGAAAAACAGTTCCGGTTCCTGTCGCTCAAGGTGCAAAGACTTTCAGTAATCCAATGAAAAGACTTGAAAGCGACTTGAGGTCAAAGCTTATAAATTACGACAACAATCCAATTCTTAAGTGGTGTTTGACAAATGCAGCAATTAAATCAGACACAAACGATAATATAGCACTTGTAAAGACAAGTAATCCACGAAAAAGAATAGACGGAGTTGCATCGTTAATGGATGCGATTATAGTACTTGAGGATAATTACGACGAGTACATGAGTTTGATATAAGGGGGTGAGAAAGAAATGGGAATTTTTAAAAGGAAAAATGAAACAGTAACAGTATCAAGATATAAGATGGTCACCGAGCATGGAGAGGGATTCTACTCCTATAACGGTAATTTATATGCATCAGACGTTGTTCGGTCATGTATTAGACCTAAGACACAGGCTATAGGGAAATCGGTCGCTAAACATATCAGAAACGACGAAAAAACACTACAGGTAAATCCGGATGCATATATAAGATTTTTACTTGAAGAGCCGAATCCATATATGTCCGGGCAAATGCTCCAAGAAAAAATGGCAAATCAACTTGCATTAAACAACAATGCTTTCGCTTTAATTGAGCGTAATGAAAGCGGACTTGCAACGGCAATATATCCAATAAATTCAAGCAACGTTGAAGCCCTTGAGAATGACCAAGGTGAAATCTTTTTACGGTTCGTGATAAAGGGTAAGTATTACACTTTTAGATATTCAGATATAATTCATTTAAGACGTGACTTTAACAGCAGTGATATTTTTGGAGAAAATCCGGCACAAGCACTCACTCAACTCATGGAAGTTGTAAGCACAACGGACCAAGGAATAATTAAAGCCATAAAGAACAGCAACATTATAAAGTGGTTATTAAAATTCAACAACGTATTGAGAGAAGAAGATATCAAGCGACAAACGAAAGAGTTTGTGGATAGCTTTTTGTCAATCGACTCAGAAACGAGCGGAGCAGCTGCAACAGATGCCAAGTTTGAAGCACAACAAGTAGAGCCGAAGAATTATGTGCCTAATCCGATGCAAACAAAGGGAACTATAGATAGAATCTATAGTTTTTTTAATACAAATGAAAGCATTGTGCAAAGTAGCTACACTGAAGACCAGTGGATATCTTATTACGAAGCAGAAATTGAGCCGATATTGATACAGATGTCAAACGAATTTACACGAAAGATATTTACACGAAGAGAAAGAGGTTTTGGAAATAAAATCATCTTTGAATCATCTAACCTTAATTTCGCAAGTATGCAAACAAAATTAAATCTGGTCCAATTTGTAGACCGTGGGATTATGAATCCTGACGAAGTAAGAGCGATACTCAACATGGCTCCAATTCCTGATGGACTGGGCCAAGCCTATATAAGACGATTAGATACAAAAGAGATCGAGATTGGAGGTGAAGAAGATGACAATTAAGATCAACGGTACGATTGTGGGAAATGACGATAAGTGGATCTATGATTGGTGTGAAATGGAAGCCTTTTGTCCTAAAGATTTGAACCTTGTAGACGGTGAGGACATTGATATTGAAATCAATTCACCTGGAGGATATATATTCCCGGCAAGTGAAATCTACACAGCACTTATGCAACATAAAGGAAATGTCAACATAACAATCACCGGTCGTGCAGCAAGTGCCGCATCGGTTATAGCTATGGCGGGAACAAAAGTAACTATGAGTCCAACAGCACAAATGATGATTCATAATGTCAGTGCAAGCGGTGCGGGCGATTATAGAGATTTTGAACATTATGCGGAGCAGTTAAAGAAGTCAAATGACACAATAGCCAATGCCTATATGCTCAAAACCGGTAAGACGAGAGAAGAAATATTGAAACTCATGGACCACGAAACATGGTTCACACCTGACGAAGCATTTGAAAACGGTTTCATCGATGAAATCTTGACCAAGTCGGAGAACACAGACCAATTCAGATTAGTAGCTGCAAGCGACTTCCTTATTCCGCAAGCAGTTATTGATAAATTAAAAGCAGAAAAAGAGCAAGAACAGCTCAATTTATTGAAATTAAAGGAGAAATAAGAATGAACAGAGAAAAATATTTAAAGACTAGAGCAGCAATGCTCGAAGAAGCACAAAACTTAATCAATCAAGGAAAGATTGAAGAAGCGGTAGCAAAGAGAAAAGAAATTGAAAAGTTAGATGCAGATTTTGAAGAAGCATCTAAAGAGCAAGCAAACCTTGACGCACTTAACAAAGTTGATGACAAGGTTACTGACATGAAATATTTATCAGTAGATGAAGGGGGATTAAAACCGGTGGATAATACAGCAGAAAAATTAAACCAAGTAAATTATGAAACAGTATTTGCAAAGGTAGCTTTACAAAGAGACCTTACAAGCGATGAAATCAATCTTTACAATCAAATGAATCCTGAAAATGTGTACACTCACAATACAACAAACACAGAAATCGTAATTCCTGAAACAGTTGTAGGCGGAATCATTGATAAGATGAAAGAACTTCACCCGATTTTAGCTGACGTAATAGCGACAAACATCAAAGGAACAGTCAAATACACAAAGAGAACAGCAATCCCGGCTGGAGATGCTGACTATTACGATGAAGCAACAGTTACAGCTGATGAAGAAAACACTTGGGGTGAATTAACACTAAACGGTAAAGAACTTTCAAAGGCAGTTACAGTAAAATGGAAACTTCAAGCAATGGCAGTAGCGGACTTTATCCCTTTTATACAAAGAGAATTGGGAGAAAGAATGGGATCTGCAAAGGCTAAAGCTTTTGTTAGAGGTAAAGGCGATGCTAAATACCCACAAGGTGTAATCACAGCAATTGAAGCTGAAGCATCTACTCCACAAAAGGTAGCTTACAAGGCTGACGGCTTAACATACAAAGATATCACAGCCGCAATGTCAAAGATTAAATCAGGATATGTAAGCGGTTCAAAGATTTATGCAAACAACAGTACAATCTGGAGTACACTTGCAAATCTTTTAGATGGCCAAGGAAGACCGCTCTTTATTCCTGACGTAACAGCAGGCGGTGTGGGTAAAATCTTTGGTGTTCCAGTAGTTGAAGAAGATGCTATGAACGATGGAGAAATCTTAATCGGCAACATGGGTGCAGGATATAAAGAAAATGTTTCTGAACCAATGAAACTCGTAACCGAACAACACGCAAAGGCAAGAGAAACTGACTTTGTAGGCTATGAAGTACACGACGGTGGAGTTATTGACGAAAAAGCATTTGCTTACATGGTGAAAGGTGTTTAGTAAATGGCTTATAGAGTTATAAGTGGATTCCAAGACCTTGAAACCAAGGTCTTTTATAATATCCACGAAACAATCGACGAAAAAAACAAAAACCTTGAAAAGTATCTGAAAGCAGGAGTTGTTATAGATGATGGCGAAAAGACAGCGACAAAAAATACCAAGGTGGAAACAAAAAAGGAAGTAAAGAAATAGGGGTGATCTAATGACACCTGAACTTTTAAAACATTGTAAAATTTTATTAAGACAAGCGACAACAACGGCTTTCGATGAAGAAATTGAAACGTTGATTGAAGCTTGTCTTTTAGATTTAAAGCTAAGCGGTGTGGAAAAGACTGACGACGAACTTGTTAAAAGAGCGGTTGGAATTTATGTCAAGGCTCACTTCGGAAGTGAAAATCCGGATAGAGATGGATTGATTGAGTGTTACAACTCACTCAAAACTCATTTAGCCTTGAGCGAAAAATATGGAGATGAGTTGCCACATGAAAAAGCCGGTAGAAATTAAGCTAATAAAAAAGAGTGGAACTTCCACCGACGAGTGGGGAAATCCTATACAAGCTAAAGAAGAGTGGACCGTATTTGCGGAAAGAATGTCGGTCACAAGTGCGGAGTTTTATCGTGCTTCGAATCAAGGACTTAAACCAAGCTTTGTATTTGAAATCTATGAAGATGAATTCAGAGGTGCGGAACTTTTAATTTGTGAAGATATTGAATATTCAATCATTCGAACCTATCAGCGAACACTCGACAAACTCGAACTCGTATGCGAGAGGAAGGTTGCTAACAATGGCAATTGATGTGGCTAAGGAAATAGCAAAGATATTAGACGAAGAAGTTGAAAGAGTGAACAAAGAAGTCAACGATGCAGTCATTAAAGTTGCAGATTCAGCAGTGAAAGAACTGCAAGAGAACAGCCCAAAGAAGTCAGGTAAGTATGCTAAAAGTTGGAAAAAGAAAGAACAACAACTTGCTACAGGAAGCAAGTCGGCTACTATCTACAACGAAAAGCACTATAGACTTACTCACCTTTTAGAGTTTGGACACGCTACAGTCAATGGTGGTCGAGTCGCAGCAAAACCACATATCGCAGCAGTAGAACAGAAAGTCATAAAGGATTTTGAAGAAGAAATCAAAAGGGGGATTGAAAATGGTTAAGATAAATCCCGTTGAACTTTTAAAACCGCTCAATCTTCCGACCGGTTACTTTGTCAATCCTGAACCCGGCATAGTACCTTTTATAGTCTATACCGGTGCAGGCTCCAGGAACTTTAAGGCAGAGAACCAAGTATATGACAAAAAAGCACATTGGAACATTGAGCTATATACAAGAAGAAAAGACGTAGCTTTAGAAGAACAGCTAGAAGACCTGCTTGATAGAGCAGGCATCGTGTGGGAAAAAGGACCTGACGTGTATATCGATACAGAAAAGGTCTTTCTAATCCCATACTACATTTAAGAGAGGAGAAATATATGGCAAATAAAGTGCAATTTGGGTTAAGCAACATTAAGCTATTCCCAATTACAAAAGACGATACAACCGGTACAACATACGGTGAGAAAATTGACTTGCCGGGAGCTGTAACATTGTCACTTGACAGTGAAGAAGCAGAGGGTAAGTTCCACGCTGATAATATGATTTATTTTTCATCATTTAAATCAAGTGGTTATTCAGGAAGTTTGGAAATCGCAAAGATTCCGGCAAATATACTGACAGAAATCTTCGGACAAATTAAAGACTCAACATCAGGAGCATTAGTTGAAAAAGCAACAGATCAAGTTAAACAATTCGGTATGGCTTTCCAAATCGAAGGTGATGAGTCACCAACAGTTTATCAATTGATGAAAGTTAGCTGCGGAAAACCGTCTGTTAAATCAAATACGATTACAGACAGTGCTGAACCGGTAACTGCTGAACTTAAAATCAGTGCTGCTCCACGTATGAGTGACCAAGCAATTAAAGCTATCTTTGAAAAAGACGCTACAGGATATGCAACAGCACTAACTAAAATACTTGAAAAAGCTCAAGCTTAGTGACGGAGAAAGCAAATGTTAAAAACAATAAAAATTGATGGAAAAGCGGTTGACTTTAAAATCACCGCTTCTTTCCCGATTAGATTTGAAAACCAATTTAATTATGATATCCTACAAGCTTTGTTACCAACAGTTGCGGAAGTCTTTGAGGGTGTGCAAAATGCGACGACAAAAGAAGATGAAGTATCAGCAGTTTTGAACAATTTGATGAGTTTGAAACTCACAGACATTCAAAAGCTTGTGTGGGTATTTGCACAAACATCTGACAAAGAAATTCCGGAAATAGTTGATTGGTACGACAGTTTCGAAGAGTTTCCAATGTTTGACGTGCTAAAAGAATTAGTTCCTTGTGTGATTAGCTCACTCGTAACTAAAAAAAAATTACAGACGATAACAAAGAAAAAGGAATCATAAGTCCGCAGCAAATACTCCTAGGAGCAACTCAAAGGGGTTTAAAGCTTGAAGACCTTGACGAACTTACTCTCGGGGGTTTCATATCGTATTGTGTGGAATATAACGAAGCGTACAAGACAGATGAAGACGAGAAAGAAGGAACGAGAAAGGCAACGCAAGAGGATATAAACTCCGCTTTTAAATTTTAGAAAGGAGATGAAATAAGTGGCAGGAAATATCAAAGGTATAACCATTGAAATTGATGGTAATACCACGAAATTCGATAGAGCAATTAAAGACTCAAACAAAGAAGTCAACGCACTTAATAAAGAATTAAAAAACATAGATTCATCTCTTAAATTTAATCCAGGCAATGTTGAACTGCTTGGTCAAAAACAGGAACTTTTAAAACAAAAAACCCAAGCTGCAAAAGAAAAACTTGAAGCACTCAAGGCAGCACAAGCGGATGTTGAGCAGCAATTCGCAAATGGTGAAATTGACCAAGGACAGTACAATAAATTCCAACAAGAAGTCATCAAAGCTGAATCACAAGTCAAGACTTTTAATGGACAACTTAAAGAAACGCAAAAAGAATTAAAAGGACTCCAAGGCTTTGAAGGTGCGATGAATAAAATTGGTGATGGATTCCAAAAGTCCGGTGAGAAGATGACTAAAGCTGGCGATGAAATGTCAAAGAAGGTCACCGCACCAATTGTTGCTATCGGAGCCGCAGCAGGTGTCGTTTGGAAAGGTATCGATGATGCACTCGACACCATAGTCACTAAGACAGGTGCAACCGGTGACGCTATGAAAGGTTTTGAAGAAAACTTTAGAAACGTATTCACTTCAATGCCGGTGGATGCTCAACAAGTCGGAGACGCAATTGGAGAACTCAACACCCAATTCGGGCTTACAGGTGAAGCACTTGAGCAAGCATCCACACAAATGATTCAATTTGCAGAAATTAACGGCACTGACATCACCAACTCGACAATTGCAGCGAAACAAGCAATGTCACAGTTCGGAGCAAGTGTGGATGAGTTGCCGGGATTTTTGGACACAGTTACAGCAGCAGCACAACAAACAGGACAGTCAACTGACTCAATCTTTGAAGCAGTAAGAAAAGGTGCTCCACAATTAAAACAAATGGGCCTAGGCTTAAATGATTCAGCAATATTAATGGCCAAGTTTGAACAGTCGGGCCTTGATTCAACAAAGATGATTGGATCACTTACGAAAGCTCAAGTGACCTTTGCAAAAGATGGAAAAACGCTCAAAGAAGGTATGACGGAATTCTTTAAGGCAGTTGAAGATGGCGGAGGTAGTATTGACGTAACGAATCAAGCAATCGATATTTTCGGCTCAAAAAACGGACCTTTGATGGTTGACGCAATTAAAAACGGCATTGTTTCTCTTGATGATTTTACGGCATCAAGTGAAAATTTCTCCGGAACAGTTGCAAAAACATTTGAAGGAACACTTGATCCTGTTGATCAATTTAAAACAGCCCTAAATAATCTTAAAACATTAGGTGCAGATTTATTCACATCAATACAAGAAGTCGCAGCACCAATACTTGAGACAGTTGTTGAAAAGCTTAAAGGATTAAGTAACGCATGGAAGAATTTATCTCCAGAAACGCAACAAACCATTGTAAAAGTTGGATTAATAGTTGCAGCAATTGGTCCGGTGCTTGTAATACTCGGTAAAATCACATCAGGTATTGGTCTTGTTGTAAAAGCAATTGGAGCACTTTCGAGTCCTATTGGATTAGTTGTTTTAGCGGTTGCCGCCGCTGTTGTTTTAATCATAAAGTATTGGGATCAGATCAAAGAAGCATGGGAAGCAACGAAGAAGTTCCTTGTTGACACTTGGAACGCAATTAAAGCCGAAGCCGAAAAGATTTGGACACCAATAAAAGAGTTCTTTGAAACAACGTGGAACGCAATTAAGACAGTTGCTGAAACTACCTGGAACGGAATAAAAACATTCCTTGAAACTATATGGAAGGGAATTAAAACAATTTGTGAAACCATATGGAACGGAATTAAGATATACTATGAAACCATGTGGAAGATTGTAAGCACGCTCTTCACAACAGTATGGAATGGAATAAAAACCACGCTTGAAACCGTATGGAACACATTAAAATCCACAGCTGAAACAGTTTGGAACTCGATTAAAGATTCAATCATTAAACCCATAAGCGATGCAGCTAAATCCGTGTGGGATAAAGCAAAGGAAATGGCAACAAACTTTGTCAATGCAGTCACTCACCTACCACAAGCAATTGGAAACATCTTCAAAAACATATATGAAAGTGTTAAAAATTGGATGGATAGAGCGATAAGCAAAGTAAAAGAATTCTTTGGAGTTAAGAGCAAAGCAGAAAGCGGTTCCGGTGGCGGTGGAAGTGCATACACTCCAAAAACAAAAAGAAGCGGTGGTGGACCTGCTAGAGCATATCGTTCGGCGGTCGATGTTACAGGTGTTTCGTGGTATGACAAGGGTGGAATTTTTAAATCTCCGCAAGTTATTGGAGTTGGTGAGAAGAGACCGGAGTTTGTCGGTGCACTTGACGACCTTAGAAAGATTTTTAGGGAAGAAGCCGGCAAAGGTTATACTATAAAAATTGACAAGCTTGAAGTTCGTGAGGAAGCTGATATTGATAAAATCGCAAGAAAGCTCTATGAACTTCAAAAGCGTGAAGCAAGGGGGCGTGCACTATGCTAAATAAACCTATAGGATTTAATTTTAGAGGGATCCACTCCGATGAGCTCGGTGTGGGAGTAAAATCCACAAATCGCACAGTCACTCCCGAAAGACGAAAGAAAGAATTCACTATACTCGGAAGGTCAGGAACGCTTGAACTTGAGAGCAATGAGTATGAGAAGCGATATATAACAGTTGTAATCGGCATCGTAAATGAAGACTATTTTGAGGACTTTAGAGAACAGGTGCGTCGTGTTGCAGCGTGGCTCTCGGGTAACGGTTATCTTATATTTGATGATGAACCGACCAAAGCTTATGAAGCAAGCGTTTATGATGCAATTGACCTTGACCAATGGGATTTGATGAGTAAAGGTGAAGCAAGTGTTACTTTCGAATGTCAACCCTTTGCTCTTTCAAAAGATTTGAACCGTAAAATCGAATCGGGTACATCGCGTGTGGATTTTACAATTAAAAACTCGGGCAATGCCAACACTTGCGGTGAATTTATCATAAAAAATACGGGAAACACAAATATCACAAAACTAACAATTATAAGAAAGGCGGTAAAATAGATGAGAGCAAGCAACTATCTTGAAGAAGCAATATTAAATTACTTTTTCAGAAATCAATCTGTCGGACAAGCTTCAACACTTTTTCTTGCTTTGTATAAGACCAATCCCACAGACTCGGACACAGGCTCCGAAGTTACGGGCGGTGCATATACAAGACAAGTTGTGACTTTCGGAAGTCCGTCGCAGCAATCTGACCAAGGGGTAATCACAAATTCAAACGCTGTTGAATTTACTCAAGCAACGTCAGATTGGGGCGAAGTTTCATACTTCGGCATAAGAGATGCAAAAGAAGGTGGAAACCTTTTAGCATATGGTGCTTTTAACAAACCGGTAACAATATCCGAAGGAACGCAATTTGCTATTAGGCAAGGAGATTTGTCCGTTTCGGTGGCATAATAGATGAAATATAATCTCGGGAAATTCAATCGAAAGGCATCCGCAAGCGTTTCAATCACGGCAAATGCGACAATTACAGTAGGTGCAAAGATTGAAGATGTCTTTCAAAAGCAATTTTTAAGCAACATAAGAACATCTATATCTTTAAGTGCTACATCGAAGTCAGTTCTAAAGAGATATAGAAACGGCTCCACAAATGTCACTTTTAAATCGTCGCTTAAAGGGGTTTTGAAGAGGTTTATAGATGGCAGTGTAGAAACACCTATTGTAATCGATTCTTATGCTCTTGGAAGTATGTACGGCGAAGAATTTGTGGAACTTAGCAATATTATCTTAAGACCGGGAGAAGAACTTGTGATTAACACTTGCGACTTGACGGCTACCATAGGTGGTAGGAACGCTATAAACTTATTGACAAATGGTTCGGACTTTTTCGACTTCTTTATCGGTGAAAACGATATAACAATAAGAGCAGAAAACGCAAGCGGAATCACAGTTGACACTTATTGGAAGGATAAGTGGTTATAATGAAATATAATATTAAAATTTATAATCAAGAAATGCAAGAGCAGGCAAGACTCGAAAACGCATACGATATATCGTACACGATGAAATTAAACGAGTTGAGCGTCTGCTCTTTTAAATTGCCGAAAAACGATAAGAAAATCATATATTGTCAACCTTTTTACTTCGTTGAACTATTTGACAGCGGTAAGCGTGTGGAACTTTTTAGAATACTTCCACAAACTACGACCACAAACAACGAAAGCTACATCGAATTCAATTGTGAACACGTATTGGCAACACTCCTAGACGATGTGATGTTCAGATATCATCAAATCGGCAATAACGGAGTATATACTGACCGTGTAATCAGATACGTACTAGACCAACAAGCAGTAAAGAGATGGAAGCTTGGAAAGTGTGATTTTAGACGACAATTTGAGTACAAATGGGAAAATGAGAATCTTTTATCCTCACTTTTTTCAATCCCAAAACCTTTTGTAGAAAAGTATAAATGGACCTTTGAGACAAGTAAATATCCATGGACTATAAATCTTTTAAGGATTGATAAACCCCCAAAAAGTGATATCAGGTATAGAAAGAATCTTGTAGGAATTGAGAAAACGGAAGACCCTACAAACCTTGTAACTCGTCTATATGCTCTCGGCTTCGGAGAAGGTGACAATCAACTTGACTTTGCGAAGATTAACGGTGGTAAAGCATATCTCGAAAAGAACGTTGGGAAGTATGGACTTAAAACATCAATACTCACCGATAGAAGATTTGAAAGCCCTGAAACACTTTTAGAGTATACAAGGGCAATGCTCGATGGACTGTCGGAACCATATATTTCATACAAGATTAATACTGTAGATTTGTCTGTCGTGGACAAAAACAAATACTCGGAGTTCAAGGTTGGAGATATAGTACTGATTAAAGATGATGATGCATCCGAAGATTTATACTTCCCAATTGTTTCAGTCTCAAAAAAAGACGTTGCAGGTAGTCCTTATGATGTAGTCCTTGAAATTGCAAATAAAAAACAAGATATATCGGGTAGTATATCTGATTTAATGGAGCGGTCACGAATTAACGACACGTATGCTCAAGGGGCGACTAACTTAATGCAAATGACCTACTCCGACAATGCGGACAACAGCTATCCTGCAAAGTTTAAGTTCTATATTCCGACAGAAATGGCGAGAATAAATAAATTGATATTGAACTATACACTTGAAGCTTTTAGAGCCTATAGTAAGGCGATTAAGGGCGGTGGAGCTATAAGCAAAACAACAACGTCAGGCGGTGGAAAATACACGTCAACAAGTACTGATGGAGAAATATATGAGTCAACATCATCGGGTGGTGGCGATTGGACTTCTACAGATAGCGGCGGTGGTGGATATACAACGACAGGAGTAGATAGATATCTTCACGGTGGTAGAGGACACAATCATGGTATTCCAAACAACACAGGACTTGTAGACAAGAATGGGCGGCAATATTGGTTCAGTGAATCCGGTGACCATGAACATACTGTTAATTTACCAAGTCATAGTCACAGTGTAAGAATCTCCGACCATACTCATACTATAAGCGTAAGCGGACACAGTCATACCGTGGATATACCTGACCACACTCACAACTTTACACTTCCGGACCATACTCATGAAATTAAATATGGTATGTACGAAGGACAAAGTGCTAGGAGTGCATATCTAAAGATTGACGGACAAAGAGTGAATGTAACGGATAAAGAAGTTGATATAATTCCATATCTGTCAAAAGACAAAGGTGGAAGAATACAAAGAGGAACTTGGCATACTGTGGAGATAGTCCCTGACGGACTTACAAGAGTAAACGCAAGTTTATTTATACAATTATTTACAACATCTAGAGGGGGTGGAGATTACTAATGGCAAATTTAAAAACTATGTATAAGGGTGTAGTTAACTCACCCGAAACATACTTAAAAGAGGTGCTTACACAAGGGGCGACTGTTATGTATGTTGCTGACGGTTCAGTGTTTGGAACACTTCCCACACTTGCGACTATCGGTGACAATGAAAGTGCGGAGACAATACTAGTAAAATCTAAGCGAAGTGACGGTGGTTATGATGTCCAAAGAGGTTTTGAAGGAACTGATAAAAAATGGGATAAAGCGACCATTGTAGCAAGAAACTTTACAAACTACGATTATCAAACGCTTGTGGATAACACAAATACGTTGAATACGTCAAAAGTAGACAAAGTGAGTGGAAAAAATTTATCAACAAACGATTTCACAACAGCTTATAAAAATAAGCTTAACAATCTATCAAGTACTGCAAGTGGAAATGAGGCGACAACATCAAATCGTGGTTATATGAGTGCGAGTGATAAATCAAAGCTGAACAGCATAGACTTGAGTAAATATACAACAACAAGTACAACAGATAGCCTATCTACTAAAGTTCAATCTATTGAGCAAACAGTTGCGACGAAAGCGGATAAGACGGATATAAAAACCAAACTTTCTGACCTCACAGACGACAATACTCACAGAACCGTCACCGACAGTGAGAAAACTACATGGAACAGCAAGCTTTCAACAGTTTCAGGACAAGATGTTTCAAGGGCAAAAACCAAAGGTTACTCAAGTGCAAGCAGTTGGACAAGTGTGGGAAGTTCAAGAGATGTAGAGGACTGGATTGGCGATTTTGATAAAAGAACGAGGGAGAATAAGACAAAGATTGACGGAGTACAGTCGATGACAACTAGTGAAGTGGAGGCGGTTTTGAATGAAGTTTTTAGATAGTGCGGGTTTAAAGGTTGTTTTAAACCGAATTAAAAGTACATTTGCAACTAAAGCGGAGTTAAGTGCAGTTGAAAAGCGTATCGGGGGGGTACGAAAGTTGAAGAATATTGGATTTTAGTTTTAGATAAGTATAACAAAAGTAATTATTTTAAATTAAAAGTTGTTGAAACTTCATTGATTACCCATTTTTATATAATGATTGACTGTTCATATTCAGGACAAACTGTTACAAAGCATGACTTTATTAAATGTGTTGGTGAATATGAGTTAAACGGTTTAATTTATACTGATTTAAAGACTTATGACAAAGTTTTTTTAATGTTAAGAATAAATCAGAAAGGGTTAATTTTTGAAAAAATGTTCATTGATACTATTGGCTTTCGAAAAGTGCATGATTCGAAGTCATGGGTTTATTTAGGAGGTGTGCCTACTAGTGAAATACGTAAGTAGTGAAAATTTAAAACAAGTGTTGCAAAAGATGAGAAATGTTTTTGCAACAAAAAGTGAATTAAACGCAGTTAAAACTCAAGTCGGGGGGGGGTACTTTGATTGAGGGGTACTTCAGGTTCAATTACGGCCATGGTTTATATTGTGGTTTATATTGTAAGGTTTTAGAAACGAACGACAAATATGAGATTTGGAGCAATTTAAAGCTTTCAAATTCATATAGTTATAATTTTAGCAATTTGCCGTCAGGAAAGAGGTTTTTAGGAAATACAATTAAGTTTCAAGTATCGTATTCGTTATGGAAATCAATACTAGGTAAAAGTAATGAATGGGTCAATGAGAGATTTGATTTTACAAAAGATAAAATTAATATTTATAGTATATTTGAAAATATAGCTGGAACGGTTTTAGGTGCGACACAACATTCAGGAGATGAAAATGATTTTGTATTTTTAGGGAGCGTGATTAAGAAGTGACAAAATATGTTACAAAAGAGAATTTAAAGCAGTCTTTAAACAAGGTTAAAGACGAATGCAAAAGGATAAAAGTGCTGACACAGAGTGAGTATGACGCTTTGTCGAGTGCGGAGAAAAATAGGGAAGATACTTTATATTTTATAAAGGAGTAGACTATGTTAGTTGACGGTAGTATAAAAGATATAAGGTTTTTAAACGGCGGAATTACCAAAGTTATGGGAGAGAACGAGATATTGTGGGAGTTCCCTCAAGATGATAAAATTGGGGCTCCGGGAAATAGAACTTTGCTTGCAGGAAATATGGATGCCGGTTGGTTTGGTGAAGTACCAACAAGTGATTTAATCACAGGAGACGAGTTGGCAAAGGCTATCGGTTTAACTGCGGGCAACAGTCAGTATAGTAATGAACCTTGGCTTAAATTTGCATATAAAGGAGATGTTTGTCTTGTAGCCAAGAAGTCATTTAGACATAGTATTTCTTGGAATGATATTAATGCAGTTAATGCAGTGTATGGGGATAGAATTATAGGGATAAAAGGCAAGAAGTATGCCATAATGCTTATGAGAGGAACGGGTGAAGATGTGCAACCCGACCCAAAAACAACACTAGACAGATATAATGGAATAGCAAATCACAACTCTATGTGGAATAAACTAATGTTACCAATTCATCAAAAAGCACCGAGCAACTGGACTTATCCGAATAATGTTAAGTCACCAACGGAAAATTGGAATATAGGTTATACGGATTCTGACTTGTGTATAAACAATGTAAACGGAGCAAGTTCGTGGTGTCAAGAGAGGCTTTATTATGCGTACTGCTACTGCATGCGTGGTGGAGATGGGGTCTCGTATTCGATTCTTAAGCACAAGGATAGTGCAGACTCTATCTTTGGTTGGCGTCCTGTCTTAAAAATTATAGGTTAAATAGAAAGGAGAATATTTATCAAATGACCGTAGAAAATATAGTAACTCTCATTATCGAAAAAGGACTCTCAATCGTACTGTCGGGACTTGTTATTTATCTAATATGGCAAATAATAAAGCACGGACCAGGCATAATAAAAGAGTTCTTTGATATATCAAGAAAGATGACAGCAGCGACCGACAACTCGACGGAAGTGATTAAGGACACAAAGGATATGCACGAACTAATGGACAGAAAGATAGACACTATACAGCAGACGATTGAAGAGCTGAAGGCGATGGTTAGTGAGAATACTTCCGTGAATTCGGAGCTTTTTAAAAAGATTGAGAAGCTCGAAAAGGAAGTAGAGAGCTTAAAGAAAAGAGATGCCTTGGGAAAAGAATGATGGGATAGCGTGTTGCTATCCCTTTTTATGTAGGAGAGTGAGATATGTTGGAATTTAAGTATATGCCGATATCAAACCGGTTGCAGTTTTCATCGCAAAAACGGAAACTATCGAGTATAAGGTTTATAGTAATTCATGACACCGCAAATAGGAGTGCCGGAGCAGATGCAATGGCTCACTATAGGTATTTAAATCGTGCGAAAAGATATGGATCCGCACAGTATTTTGTAGATGATAAACAGATAATTCAAGTAATCGGTGACAGTCGTGTGTCATGGTCGGTAGGTGATATGTGGGCAAGAAGATATAGAACAAGGTCGGATGTGACGAATTGGAATTCTTTAAATATTGAGATGTGCATAAACCGTGACGGAAATTATGTAAAGACTTGGGAAAATACTGTTGAGCTTGTAAAAAACTTGCTGAGAGTCTTCCCACAATGTGAGGTAGTCCGACACTTTGACGCAACAGGTAAACCATGCCCGGGAAGTATGAAAGCCAATAATTGGAAACTTTGGGATAAGTTTTTGTCAGATATTAAGCAGCCGATGAAGCTTAGGATTGACCTTAGCAAGTCAAGTGTTGCGGTACCGATATGAAAGGCGGTGAATGGTATGGAGTTAAAGAGAAATAATTATTTGAACGTGATAAAAGTCCCGAGTACAAAGGTGTTTTGCTATCTTATGCAAGGTAAGACACTTAGACAAAAGGGTTGGAATGGCATAAACGGTACTTTTTACGATACGCATGCTCCACACATACCTGCAAGTGTTTGGGGCATCGCAGTTGAGAACGGTAAACCGATTGGACCGAATGCGGATCGTGTAAGTTATAATCCGAAGATGAAGCGTGGAACTTTGTGCATCGACAATGACGGCAATGTAAGCGTACAAGCGGTGAATAACATAGGAGAAATCAAACCGAAGCCACGATTTGCAGTGAGCGGTTTGAGTTTGTCGCCACACTATGACCCAGATGGTGAAATGGTTGCAGGTGATATACTTCGACGCACGCGGCACACAGCGATTGCTTACAAGGGTACGGATGTTTATCTAATTACTTCAAGGGTCATGTGCGATATGAGGGATTTTAAAAGGTATGTAGAAGTGTTGGGAGTTGACGGTGCGGTTGCTCTTGACGGTGGTGGAAGCACAGAATTCAGCTGCAATGGAATCTATCAAGGAAGCGGTAGAGGGCTTGCAAGTGCAATAAAAGTTGGGAGGAAGAAAGAAAATGAAAATTAATTGGAAACAAAAACTATCAAGCAGAAAGTTTTGGGCGGCGGTTGTCGGTCTTGTAGTAAGTATAGTAGCATTCACCGGAGCAAGTCCGGAAACCACAGAAAGAATCGTAGCTTTGATAGGTGCGATTGGAGTGCTCGTTATGTATATGCTGGCGGAAGGTATTGCGGATAACGGAAGAGGATAAACGGTTGGGGAGAAAAATCTCCCCTTATTTTTTTACATATTTTTATATTACAAAATAGTTACAGTTTTGAAGTATTTTAAAGAATGGCTTGTTTGCAATGTTTATAGGGGATAAATATTTTTAAAATATTAGAGTCAAAGTGTTGACAAGCGGCGACAAATGGGGTATAATATAATTAAAGAAAGAGAGGAGATACAAAAATGTTGAAACTTGAAAGAAAATTATTTGATGAACTAGAAGGATATAAAACTTATACAAATGACATAATGCTAGATGGCAAAAAAATCGGAAGAGCAGACATAATTGTAGCTCCGGAAGAAAAAACTGATGAGGTTTATCTCGAATGGATCGGCATTGATGAAGAATATAGAGGACAAGGTTTTGGGACAGAAGTAATCAAGATGTTGGTTGAAGAATTTAAATTTTTATATTTCGCAGCATGCGATGAGCAAAATGCTAAATTCTATAGCAGAATCGGCGAAGAATATAGCGGCGAAAATGACCAAGTTGACCAAGGATATGGAATTTACTTTATTGAAAAATAAAATAACTGCGGGGCTTAAATGTCCCGCTAATTAAAAGGGGGATTTAAAATGATAGAATTAAAGAAAACGATTGACAGACTATTTGAAGCAATAGTCGATGAAGAAAAAGACGAAATAAAAGCGATTTTACACGAATTAAAAGACGATTTGGGCAAGCCTTGCACAGTATATCAACCACTTAATGCAGATGACAACGGCTATGAATTAGGCGACATGAAGACGAGAGTTGAAGATGAATTATATAACATTAGTGTATATGAATTTAACAGAAAACCAATTAAAAACCTTGACTATACCAGATACATTTTATCAGGCAACTTAGCAGGCTTAATAGTTTATCAAGCGGAAGAACGGGCAAATAACGAAGAAATCTCTGATTTTGTTGAAGATGAGATAGATAAAATGGGCATTGAACAAGACGGCGTTGATATAATCGATTTAAGAGATTTAATCGACATTTACGGCTACTTTTTACCAAAGTATAAAGATGATTATGTAATAGCAGAATATTCAAAGGAAAAGCTAGAAGACCCGCTAGACACGCTAAACGACGATGAAGAACTATTTGAAATGAAAGCAAAAGACAAAACAAATATTGAATTAATCAATCTTAACAACGGCGAAACTGAATGGATTGAATTTAGCAAGGACTTTATAAAAGAACTTGCAAAGGCTTTAGAAGATGACGACGACTTAGAATATGTACTAAACGAACTAGTAAAATAGCCAATTTAAAGGAGAAATAAAAATGACAAGAGTAGAAGAATTAAAACAAAAAATTGAAGAAATCAAAGATGCAGAAGATATGAAAAGGGAAGAATTCTCAAAATTCTTTGATAAAAATTATAGCTACGAAGGATGTTCTGAAGGCTTTTATGTAGAAATGAATGATGAAAATGTCAATTTTACGATATTTTTTACAATGTCGGATGTATATAATAAATTTAAAGAAAATGCATCTGAAGAATTTGAATCTTTGATTGAAAATTATGGCAATGAATTGATTAGAGAGTATGAAAAAACGCTTGAATTAGCCGAAGCCGAACTAATGAATAACAATTCATATAGGTTGAATTTATCTGAAGACGAAAGAGAAATCAACGAAATAATTGGAAATTATTACGCTAAAAATGAGCAAGATATCGACGAAGAAGCACTTTATGAAGCACGTGATTATATCGTCGAAGAAACAATTGAACAACTTGAGCAAATTATTGAAGATGAAGAATAAAAAGGGGATTGTATGGAGCCACTTGATCAAAAGATAAATGTCAGACTTACAAAGACGGAAAAGGAACAAATTGAAAATCTTGCGAAAAAAGACGGTAGGTCAATGTCGAACCTTTGCCGTATGGTGATTGTAAAATACTTGGAAGAAAATATGAATGAAAAATAAAAAAAAGACGGGCATTGCTGCTCGTCTTTTCTTTGAAATAAAAAGCATATGATCTTTGAAACAAATTTATTATAGCATATATAAATAAAAAATGCAAGTAAAATTCATAAAATATTTTTAAATATGTTTTTAAGAGGTTTGTGTTGGTGACAAATTGAGAACAAAAAGGCTTGAAAGCATTGAAAATGCACACTTGCGAATTGATTCGTAACCAGCAGGTCGCAGGTTCGATTCCTGTCTTCAGCACCAAGTTATTGCTGACAAATTGCTGACAAAACACGCAGTTCTGAACTTCACATTATTGCAAAAAATCTACAGCTTTTACTAGTTCACGTAATTGATTTATTACATAAAATCTGTCGGTGGTTTCGAAGTCAGCATGACAGAGTTACAAAATAAATCAATAAATCTTATTAATATAATTTTGGTTTAATTATTTTTTTTGGGTATAAATATTGTGAAAGAATTTTATAAGTGCAATTAATCATAGAAAATATAGCATAACTATATTAATTACACACAAAGTACTTAACTAAAACCACACATCTTCTCTCATAAAATAAATTTTATATTAGACACTGAAAATCTTGTTATTTTAGATGGAGATGTTAACATGTGGTGAAAAACTATAGGAGGAAAATATGAATAAATCTGAAAAACCGTCATATTTTAAAACATTCTTTAGGTCTCTGGGCCTGATTTTTAAAAGTGCACCTACCAAAGTTACATTTCTTATGATAATTTTGGCACTGCAAATTTTTATTCCTGTCGTTCAAGCGACGTCGATTGCAAAATTCATAGACAGCGTAAAAACGCTATCGGATGTTAAATCGTCGATACTTATAATGTTACCGTTTATCATTGCGGTGCTCATAGATTTTTTGGTGGGCCCGCTGATGATGATTGTGCAAGGGGAATGCACAGATTCACTTGTTAAAAAGGTCAATATGGACCTTTTTAATAAAGTCTCAGAAGTGGATAACTTAAACACATTGGACAATCCTGAGTTTTACGATAGGCTCAATATGCTTCAAATGGAAATCGCATTCAGACCGATAAATTTGATTGTATTTTCATTTTCTATCATAAGAATTTTCGTTACAATCGTGGTTATGTTTGCTCAGCTATCGGCTTATTCCATTTGGATTCCACTAGCGTTTTTGGTTGGTATTTTCCCTCAAAGTTATATCGTTTACAAACTCCAAGTGGCAGCTTATGAAAACACCGTCACAAGATCGCCGTTTGTAAAGCAATTAAACTATTACAGGGACATATTGCTCGGAAGAGATTTTTCAAAAGAAAGAGTTGTCTTTAAATATGGCGACAAATTTAAAGAAGATTACGATGAAATTATTGATAGAATTAATGGGGAATCCGCTAAAGACAGAAGAAAGAAGGGACTTGCCGGAGTGCTTGTTTCAATTTTTGGAGTCGTGGTTTTATCTATAACAATAGTTTTATTTGTGAAAAACGTGGTCGCCGGAATTTACACCATAGGTGCTCTTTCGTTATTTCTAAATTATCTTTTATACACTGCAAGAAGCTCCATAAGATTTATCGAGGAAGGCTCGATGCTTCTTGAAACGGAACTTTTTATGAATACTTATTTTGAATTTTTGGATTTCGACTTCAATATGGCTTCCGGAGATTCAAATTGCAACGATGTGAATAAAATTGAATTTAAAAATGTGTCCTTCAAATATCCGGGAAGAGATGACTATGCTTTGGAAAATGTGAGCTTCGATTTTAACTTCGGGGATAGGCTTGGAATTGTGGGCGTAAACGGTTCGGGGAAAACCACAATTATGAAGCTTTTATTGAGGTTATATGACGCCGATAGCGGTCAAATTCTCATAAACGGCAAAGACATTAAGGAATACGATATTGACGAGCTTAGAAGTTCCTTTGGAGTGCTCTTTCAAGATTTCAATAAATACGAAATCACTTTCCGTGAAAATGTGGAGCTGAGCAATATAAATAAAAATTCCAAGAATGATCTCGCCCAGTCAATACATCGTTCAGGCGCTGATTCAGTACTGAAAAAATTCGGCAATAATATGGAAACACATTTGGGCAAAATTTACAATGACGGTGTGGAAATTTCGGGCGGCGAGTGGCAAAGAATTGCAACCGCAAGAACTCTCTATCACGGAGGAAATGTGCTGATATTTGACGAACCGACGAGCGCACTTGATCCGATACAAGAAAAAGTTTTCTGGGAAAATCTTTTGGAAGACTCCAATATCAGATCCGCAATTTTTACTACGCATAGAATTCAAGGTTTAAGAAGAGCGACAAAATTTATTGTGCTTGATGCCGGAAAAGTTGTGGAAGAAGGAAGTTTTGATGAGTTGATGAATGCAAACGGAAAGTTTTTCGAGCTATTTAATGCACAAAACTAATTGTAGTTAGAATTTATATAAATAAAAATATTTCAATAAAAAAGAGTACTGCATCTAAAACGTAGAAAGCACTCTTTTTTTATTGCTCATAATTGGGTATAATGTATGTATGAGGTGTAATATGGAAGTATTGAAAAATGTATCTATTAAACCATATACGTCGATGAAAGTCGGAGGGAATGTAAAAGAGATTTTCTTTCCGGAAGATACTGACGATATTATAGATGTTTTAAATAAATGTAATGAAGTAATTGTAATAGGGAATTGTTCCAATCTTATTATTCCGGACGGGTATTATGATAAAAGTTTTATGATTTTAAGGGACAATTTTTCCAAAATCCGAAAGGACGGATATAGAATTGTGGCTGAATCCGGAGCCACTATGAAAGCACTGAGCAGATTCGCACTTAAGTCTTATTTAAAAGGTTTTGAATTTTTGGACGGAATTCCGGGAACTGTAGGTGGCGGAATTTTTATGAATGCAGGTGCGTATGGACCGGTTATAAGCGACGTTTTGGAAAGTGTTAGAGCAATTAGAGACGGTAAGATTGTAAGTTATACAAAAGAACAACTCGATTTTTCGCAAAGGCACAGTTCATTTCAAACAAATGGAGAAATAATTGTCGGTGCGACATTTATAGGCGAAGAAGGTGACCAAAAAGAGATCGAGGCTGTTATTAATGATTTGAACGGAAGAAGACGTGAAAAGCAACCACTCGAATATCCTTCATGTGGAAGTGTGTTTAAGAGACCTGAAAACGGTTTTGCGTCAAAGATTATAGATGAATGTGGACTTAAAGGTCTAAGAATCGGCGGGGCGGAAGTCTCAAAGAAGCACGCCGGCTTTATTATAAATGTCGACAATGCAAGTTATGAAGATGTAGTTTCACTTATTCAAAAGGTTCACGATATTGTCCTTGAGAAGACGGGAATAAGTTTGGAAACTGAAGTCAAGATTTTGAGGTGATATTATGGAAATTGTTATAGTCACAGGACTTAGCGGTGCGGGAAAGACCGCTGCTTTAAATGTTTTGGAAGATGAGGGCTATCTTTCAATAGACAATTTGCCTACACCTCTTATAAGAGATTTGGTTGAACTTATGGAGGAAACTCCGGAGATAAATAAAATTGCACTTGCTCTTGACCAAAGGGGACGCGTATTTAAACGTGAACTTTATAAAACTATAAAAGATTTAAAAGATGACTACGGAGCAAAGGTTTTATTCTTAAATGCAACGGACAATGAGCTTATCAAGCGTTTCAAGGAGAAGAGAAGACTTCATCCAATGAGTCCCGGAGGTACAATTGTAGAAGGCATTCGAAAGGAAAGAGAACTCATGGACCGTGTGATGGATCTTTCGATTCCGATAGATACCACGAATTTGACTTTAGGTGAACTCAAAAATATTATTCACAGTTTGGTTTTAAATGATAAAAATGAAATCTCAGTTATTTTTAAAACTTTCGGATTTAAAAACGGAATTGTTGCTGACGCTGATTTAGTCTTTGATGTGCGATTTATCACAAACCCATATTATGTGTCGGAACTAAAACTAAAGAGTGGATATAATCCTGATTGTTATAATTTTGTTTTAGCTCAAAATGAGTGCGGTGAATTTATTGAAAAAGTACATGATTTATTGAAATTTTTGATTCCACTATATGAAAATGAGGGCAAGGAGCAACTTATAGTTGCTTTCGGTTGCACAGGTGGAAGACAACGTTCAGTTAGTGTTGCAAGGAGACTTGCAGAACTTCTAAAAGAGTCTGGAATAAATATAACTATTATAAATCGAGATTTAGATGAGGCACACAATGATTAAACTTGCGGCAATAGGCGGCGGAACAGGACTTAGTGTTCTATTAAACGGCCTTAAGAAAAAATTTGAAGTTTCTGCTATTGTTACGGTTGGCGATAATGGCGGAGGAAGTGGAATTTTAAGAGAGGATTTAAACATGCTCCCACCAGGTGACATAAGAAACTGTCTTCTTGCACTTTCGGAAGCACCGGACGATTTGAGGAAACTTTTAAGTTATAGATTTGAAGACGGTTCTTTAAAGGGACAGTCACTTGGAAATTTGATTATAGCAGGTATGGTTAAGAGCGAAGGTTCTTTTGAAAATGGAATTCAAGTTGTTTCTAATGTCTTAAATTTAAAGGGCAAGGTTTATCCGGTGACAATTGACAATATGGATTTGTGTGCAGTTCTTACTGACGGTGTACAGGTAAGAGGTGAGTCTGAGATTGCGATTTTTGCTTTAAAGAGGAAAGCGGGAATTAAAGAGCTTTCATTGATGAATCACGTAAATATTTCTGAACATGCAAAAGAGGCGATTTTAAACGCTGACGTTGTCACATTGGGGCCGGGAAGTTTATACACATCTGTTATATGTAATCTCCTTGTTGACGGCGTAAGAGAGGCGTTAAAGGACAAAAAAATCGTTTATATTGCGAACGTCATGACTCAACCTGAGGAAACGAATGGATATACTCTTTATCATCACGTTGAGGAAGTTGAGCGATATCTGGGTCGTGAAATTGATTTTGTACTTGCAAATGATGTGCTTCCGAAGAGAGAACTCATAGAAAAATACAGTTTTGAAGGAAGCATTCCCGTAGTTGTTACAAATGAGGATCGAGAAATTTTAAATACTAAGCTAATAACGGGTGAATTTCTCGAAGTTAAGAGCGGTTATGTAAGGAGTAATTCCAAAAATATAACCGATACACTTTCGGAGCTTTTTGATGTATAAATGCTATTTGCTAGGGAAAAATATTAAGAATTCACGATCCGGAGAGATTTATCGAGAATTGTCGGAAAAAGACAAGATAGATTTTTTATATGAAAACGCGGACATGAATCTAGAAGAGATTCCGGAATTTGTGAGATTTATAAAGGAAACCGGTGCAAGAGGATTTAATGTTACGGCACCGTATAAATCTGAGATAATAAAATATCTTTATGAAATGTCGGAAGCGGTCAAAGTACTTGGTGCAGCTAACACTGTCATAAATGAAAATGGAAAACTTGTAGGATATAACACTGACGTGTACGGAGCAAAGGCGGCGTATGGAGAATTTTTAAGATATGGTAAAACATTGATTCTTGGAAGAGGAGGAGCTGCGAGAGCTCTTGTTTATGCGTTTAAAGATTTGGATTTGACTTTATATGTAAGAGATTCGAGTGAAAATGATATACTTTTAAAGATAAAGCCGGACCTTAATTTTATTTATGATTTAGAGAATTGCGATTTTACAAATGTTATTAATGCCACAAGCGTCGGTTTTAATGAGGATAAGGCTATTATTACAAAGAAATTCAATTCACAGAAAACGGCAGTGGATATTATTTATACGCCTGAGTGCACTCTTTTTCTAAGCGAGATGAAAAAACAGGGTGTAGAAATAAAAAATGGATACGATATGCTATATTATCAGGCGGTTGAAGCATATAAGTTATATAAGGGTGAGGAAAATGATTAGAATTATTGCAGGTTCATGTTCAATTGAAAGCGAGAGGCAAGCTCTCTCTCTTGCGATTGAATTAAAAAAACGTGGAATAACTGAAATGAGAGCGGCACTTTTTAAGCCGCGAACCGATCCTAAAGATTTTCAGGGCATCGGTTGGAAAGGACTACCGATCCTTGATAAAATCAGAGAGATGGGCATGAAAACTGTTACAGAGGTTATCGGTGTAAGTCAAATTGAGAAACTTTATGACCATGTCGATATTTTTCAGATCGGTGCAAGAAATATGCAAAACTTTGAGCTTTTAAGAGAGATTGGGAAAACTGATAAGCCTGTAATTTTAAAACGAGGTTTTTCAAACACAGTTCACGAATTCTTAAAAGCAGCGGAATATATAAAACTTGAAGGAAATAATAAGATAACCCTTTGCGAGAGGGGGATTAGAAGCTTTGACGATGTTACTAGAAATGTTTTGGACATCGGGGCAATTATTTATATTAAAGAAAACACTGACTATAAAATTATTGCGGACCCTAGTCATTCAATGGGAAAACGTGATTTTGTAAGAAGTGCAGCAAGAGCTGCAGTTGCTGCCGGTGCGGACGGAATAATTGTTGAAGTGCATGAAAATCCGGAAATTGCTCTAAGTGATTCGAAGCAAACAATTCCGCTTGGAACATTTGATAAAATTTTGGAGGATTTGTGGAAAAAATAATTTTAAAATCCTTAAAAAATAAATCAGACTATATAGACTCAGAAGAATACTTGGTTGTTGCTGACAGGAAATTAAAAGGTTTATATCCGGATATTTTTCCTGATAACACTATGTTTATTGAGGGTGGAGAGTGTGCGAAAACAAAAGAAGTTTTATTTTCAATAGTTGAGCGAATGCACGAGTTGTCGCTTACTAGAAATTCGACACTTTATGTAGTTGGAGGCGGAACTATTTCCGATGTCGCGTCTTTTGCCGCTGGTATTTATATGCGAGGAATAAGACATGTAATTCTTCCTACGACGCTTTTGTCGATGACAGATGCGGCGATTGGAGGAAAGTGTGCGATAAATTTTATGCATGCAAAGAACAATGTAGGAATTTTTAAAGAGCCGGACATTGTTTATATCGATGCGGACTTTACAAATACTCTTGAAGCGGATGACTTAAAAGATGGTTTTGTGGAAGGTTTTAAACTTGCAGCACTATTTGATAAAGATGTTGCAATCAAAATGTTTGAACTTTTAAAAGCCGGAGAAAAGGAGAAACTCATAAACAAAATGACTGAGTATGCACCTTTTAAAAAAGCACAAATTGTCGAGATGGATTTTCGAGATAAGGCAATAAGAAATCTTTTAAATGCAGGGCACACGGTTGCACATTTTTTAGAAAGCCAATCTGATTATAAAATAAGTCACGGAAAGGCGGTTGCGATGGGGCTTTTCATGGAGGCGATGCTCGGATATTCTGATGAGGAGACAATTCAAATTTTTAGAGAATTTTATGAGATTTTATATGGAAAACCGGAGATTAAAAAAGATATAGATTTTGATTTCAGTGCGGACAAAAAAGCTGTGGACAAAGAATCTATAGATGTTCCGATTGTGGAATCTATTGGAAAAGGGAAGATTGTGAGGGTAAAAAGAGCGTGGCTGGAAGAAAATTTGAAAAAAATTTTGATGAAAATTTAAAAATTCCATATTTACCATGTTCATCAAAAAGCTACAGTCACAGATTTTTGGTTTTGAGTTATGTTTTAAATAGACCGACAAAAATTAAGAATTTTAGTTTTTCAGAAGATGCAAATATAACGCTTTCCGCTCTTTATGATAATTATAAATTCAAATATTATAATAGTCGCTTTGGGAAAACCGCAGAACTTATACTTCTTCCTAAATGGAAAACTAAGAAGGAAGCACATTATTTAAAAGATAGCGGGAGCAGTCTAAGATTTCTCATTCCGGTTTTTCTGGACGGGAAGAAACATAAGCTCGAAGGAAGTGAACGACTTTTTGAAAGACCGCTTGATTACTACGAAAAACTTTTTAAAGATGAGGGAATTGAGTTTAAAAAATCAAAGGATTCTATTGAATTTTTTGGAAAAATAACTCATAAAAAATTTGATGTAGACATCTCAAAGTCAACACAGTTTGCCTCAGGCATGATGATGGCGGGCGTTAATCAATTTGATGTAAATTATGGCGAGGGGCCAAATATTCAATATATCCACCAAACTGAAGACGCAATTCTAAGAATGAACAAAAGTTCTGAAAAAATAGAAGTTCATGTGCCTGAAGATATGAGCAATAGAGCTTTTTTTGAAGTATTAAAATATTTTAATAGGCTTGACGGCGATATGCCTAAAATGAAGGCTGCAAAATCGACAGATAACATAATAGGAGAGTGGCTTAAATCAAACAAAAGTATTTTTGATTTAAGCAACAATTTGGATCTTGCACCGGTTTTTACTGCGGCACTTGCAATAAAGTCGGCAATGAATGGAAAAAGATATAAAATTATAGGTATAAAAAATCTTGCGTTTAAGGAATCGAATAGAACTCTTGAAATAAAAAAAGTTTTGAATTTGTTCGGCTATGCTGTTTCAATTGGGCGAGATGCAATTGTTATTTGCGGAAGAACTTCGGATTTTGATTATGAACGGTCGATTTATCTTAATCCGAAAGAACACAGGATTTTTCATATGGCGCTCATACTTTCATGTTTTCATAAGGGGAGAGTATTTATTAAAAATAAAGAATGCCTAAAAAAATCACATTTTGAGCTATATAGTTTTTTGGGGAGGATGAAATGAGTTTTTCTATTGGAAAAGTTGTAAAATTTAATATTTTCGGAGCTTCCCATGACATTTGCGTTGGAGGAAGTTTGGAGGGACTCCCTGCAGGAACAAAGATAGACTTTGAAAAAATAAAATCAAATCTCGAAAGGCGAAGACCGAGTTTAAAAGGCGAGACAAAGAGAGTCGAAAAGGATGATTTTTTATTTGTGTCGGGTTTGGAGGACGGACAAACGACGGAAGCACCTTTTACTTTTGCGATTAAAAACGAGGATATAAAACCGGTAGATTATGAAGAGATATCGAACATATTTAGACCGGGACATGCGGATTATTCTAAGTATGTAAAATATAACGGGAATGCTTTTAAAACCGGCGGAGGAATATTTTCCGGCAGAATGACTGCACCTATAGTTGTCGCAGGCACTGTTGTAAGCGATATACTTTTAAAAATGGGTATCACTCTTGAATCAAAGATAATTTTCGGAGAATCGGGCACAGGAGCCAAAATAAAAGTCTCTGTTCACGGAGTTAAAGCGGGTGTAGGCGAACCGTTTTTCGACAGCTTTGAATCTGAAATTGCGCATGTGATGTTTTCAATACCTGCAGTAAAGGGCGTGAACTTCGGAGAAATAGAAAATCTGTACAATAAAAAAATCGAAGATATATATGAGGAGTACGAGATTAAAGACGGTGAACCGAAACTAAAACACAACTATTGGGGTGGAGTTGACGGTGGTATAACAAACGGCGAAGAAATTTATTTTTATACACTTCTAAAACCGATTCAAACACATGATTTCAAAGTCAAAACTGTGGATAAAGAGTTTAATGAAGTTGATGTCAAGTTCGAAGGTAGGCACGACAAGAATATTTCAAAACGTGTTCAAGTTGTCTTGGAGTCGATGACGGCGATAGTTTTATATGATTTAATAAGGAGAGGGTCGAAGTGAATATAGTTTTAATCGGAATGCCTGGTTGCGGAAAGACGACTCTTTCGCTCGAACTTAGAAAAATGCTTGGCTACAAGGCGATTGACTCGGATAGGTATATAAAAAAAACATCCGGAATGACTGTCGATGAACTTTTTGAAATCGGCGAAGATTTTTTTAGAATAGAGGAAACAAAAGCACTCGTCGACATAATGAATAAATACGATAGAACTGTAGTCGCAACCGGAGGCGGTGTCGTTGAGAGGGCGTGCAACAAAGAGGTTTTAAAGAAAAACGGATTTGTTATTTTTATAAATCGCGATCTTAATGAAATCAGAAAAGTTTTGACCAGCAAAAATAGGCCGCTACTTAGAAATAATAAGGATAAAGTTTTAAATTTATTATATGAGAGACGAATTGACAAGTATAGAGATTTTTGCGATATGGAAGTTAGGGTCAATAACGGCTTATTTTTAACAGCTAGCTTTATAAAAGATGAACTTAGAAGGATGGGAATTGTAAAATGAGAATATTAGTAGTAAACGGTCCGAATCTTAGATATTTGGGTATCAGAGAACCGGAAAAATACGGCACGAAGTCGCTAACGGATATAGAAAACGAATTGAGGTCTATGGCAGATTTAAATGACAATGACATAGAATTTTTTACATCAAATTCAGAAGGAGAAATAATCGACAGGATTCAGCTCAGAGATTACGATGGGCTAATAATAAATCCCGGAGCATATTCTCACTATAGCATTGCTATATTAGACGCTCTTCTTTCAATAGATGTGCCCAAAGTTGAAGTGCACATAACAAATGTGTTTAGACGTGAAGAAGAGAGAAGAAATCTTGTCACCGCTCGCGGTGCTGACGGAGTTATCGCCGGATTTGGAGATTATGTATATAAAATGGCTTTGAGCTATTTTTTGTAATTTTGCATTAAAAATGTTATAATTAAAATGTATTATTAAGGAGGTATATTATGGCATTTAAATATGATTTAGATTATATTATCAATTTTGGTATTGAACTTTTAAAGACACCATCACCGACAGGGGACACACAAAAAGCTGTTAAACTTGTAAAGGATGAGCTTGAAAAATATTATCCTTGTGAATATACAAGAAAAGGAGCTTTGATTTGCAAAATTGAAGGGGAAAACAAGGAAGATGCTCTTTTATTGTCAGCACACGTTGACACACTTGGAGCAATGGTTAAGGAACTAAAACCGAACGGACGTTTAAAAATGAGTATGCTTGGTGGATATTCATGGGCAACTGTTGAAGGCCTTGAAGTCAGAATCCCTACAGAAGACGGAAGAGAGTACACAGGTACAATTATGACGACAGCTGCATCAAGCCATGTAAACGGTTCGCTCACACAATCAATCGAAAGAAATGATAAGAACCTTGAAATCCGTGTTGACGAAGTTGTAAAGAGCAAAGAAGATTTGGAAAAATTAGGAATTCAAGTTGGTGACTTCGTTTATTACAATACAGGAACAAGACTCTGTGATTCAGGCTATTTAAAGAGCCGTCACCTCGATGATAAAGCATGCGTCATTTCCCTTTTAGGTATTGCAAAATATTTGAAAGAAAACAATATAGTTCCACCAAGAACAACATATTTATTCATTTCAAACTATGAAGAAGTAGGTCACGGATCAAGTGCTGGAGTTCCAAAAGAAGTTACTGAATTTATTTCGGTAGATATGGCTGCCCCTGGACCTGGACAAACTTCAGACGAACAAAAGACAACAATTTGCGTTAAAGACTCAACCGGACCTTACGATATCGATATGAAGAGAAAGCTAATAAAGCTCGCAAAAGAAAATGACATTCCATACGAACTCGATATTTACCCATTCTATGGATCAGACGCTTCTGCTGCACAAAGAGCAGGCGTTGATGCAAGAGCAGCACTAATTGGACCTGGTGTTGATGCAAGTCACAGCTTTGAACGTACACACATTGATGGTATTAAAGCAACAACTGACTTAGCGCTCGCATATGTATTGGCAAAATAAAAGCAAATTAAAATGGCTACTATAAAAATAGTTAGCCATTTTTTATTTGTTCAGAAGAATTGTTCTTTCTTTTTCGGGAACAAGCATTCCGCCTGTCGACCAAGCAATGTGGGTTATTTTTTCAAGAGATAATTCTTCTTTATTTAGAAATTTCAAAAACTCTGCATCGTTTACAAACTTTGTGAAAATCAAAGAACTTGCGGCGCTGGGCTCCACAAAAACGCCTTCGTTTTTATATAGTTCTCTCATTAGTTCAAAAATAGAATTTTCATTTATAGTAAATATGCCGGAGAGAGTGTTTTTTGAGGATTCGCAGCATAATTCACTAGCTCTTCCCACTGCAAGTCCGTCAGCTTCAGTTTTTCCATCCATGCCAATATCTTCGACGCTTATTTTGCTGTTTAAACCTGTGGACATGCCAAGAAGCACCGATGCACTTCTTACAGGCTCAACATAGAATACGTAAACATTTTTACCGAAGATAGTTTTTAGACCGTGCAAAATACCGGAAGGGGCTCCACCAACGCCGCAAGGAATATAAACAAATAGCGGATGATTATCGTCAACCAGAATTTGTTTTTCATTAAGCTGTTCTTTTAGTCTCAGGGCAGCGGTTGAATAGCCGAGAAACAAATTGATAGATTTTTCATCATCGACAAAATAACTTTTATCATCTTTGTCCGAAAGTATTCTTCCATTTTTGACAGCTTCGCTGTAGTTAGAATCATATTGGGTGACGGTAACTCCGTTTTCTCGAAGAAGTTTTTTCTTCCATTCTTTTGCATCCTTACTCATATGCACAATAGCATTAAAACCGAGTTTTGCACTTATTAGTCCGATTGAAATGCCGAGATTTCCAGTCGAGCCGACTTGAATCTTGTATCTGCTGAAAAAGTCTCGAAAAACATCAGAATCGAACTGAGAATAATCGATTTTAGTGTCTATAATATTTGCATTCGTCGCAAGAGTTTCTGCATATTTTAAAATTTCAAAAATTCCACCTCTTGCTTTCACACTTCCTGCAATCGGAAGAAGATTATCCTCTTTTAAATAGATATTATTTATGCTGAAATTATTTAATTTTAGAAGAGGGGACTCTATAATGCCGTTTGTCGGCTCAAGTTCTTTGAATGAAGATTTTAAAAACGGTGAAAATCTTATTAGTAGATCATTTGCCTCATATATTTGTTCGCTTGACACCTTATCATATAATGAATCTTTATCGAAGTTTGGATTTATCCACAAGAACTCTTTGTCAGATTTTAAATTTTTTATTATTTCATTTTCCATAATTTTGCTCCCTTTTTTCAATAAATAGTTTGTTTTCCTAAATGTAATAAAAAGTGATAAAAAGAAAAGAAGCTAATTTGCTTCTTTTCTTTTAGTTAAATAAATCAATTGTTCCACCGCTATTTTCATTAGCACCTGGTTTTTGATCTTCCTTTGGAACTACAACATCACGCGGTTTTTTATTTTCCTTAGGTTTTGTTGTAGTGTTGTTTTTGTCTTTATTATCTTTGTTTGTTTTGTTGTCTTTATTCGAATCCTCGCTGTCTTCCGTTTCAATATCCGGATCAAACAGATCTGAAGTTTCTCCGCCCTCATTTTGGGTATTTTCATTGTGAAGGTCACAATAACCTTGAGGATAGGAATAACCCCAGTCCGATGGAACAATGCCGTTATGAGCACTTGGTACGTATTGCGGCTTCCTATTTATACAAACAGTTGTCTTAACATGATCAATCGGGCAGTATGGATTTGCAAGAAGACCTGATTCTTCACAAATTTTTGCTTCAACGTGAATATCACAAGGATTTTTCGGTTCAGTACCTTTAACAAATATTTCAGTTTTAACAACTCCGCGAGGATCAGCAGTACAAAGCTGAGTAGGAGCTTTTCCGGATTGGGTACAAATTTGAGCTTTAACAATGCCGTCAGGCATTTTAAACTCATTTACCGGAGCAAGACCTTCATGGGCTTTTTCCATTATATTTTCCCACATTTGAGCTGCTATCATTGAGTTTTTATTCATTGTAATACGAGGGGTATCGCTTCCAATCCAAGTTGCACCGAGATAATAATCTGTAAATCCAACGAACCATAAGTCAGCAGTGTATTGAGTTGTACCGGTCTTTCCGGCAGTTACTTGATTTGGAACCTTTGCAGCTTTACCAAGTCCATTTGAAACAACGGTTCTTAAAATATCCTTCATAACATAGGCAGTTTGTTCGCTTACAACTCGAACGCCTTGCGGCTTATATTCCAAAATTGTTGCACCGTCTTTATTTATAACTTTTGTATAAGGGCTAGGTTTAATATAAACTCCACCGTTTGCAATTGCTGTATAAGCACTTGCAAGAGTGAGAGGACTCAACCCTTTAGTCATACCACCTAGAGCAAGAGCTGATGAGTTTTCATCATTATACTTTGCATTTTCTTCTTCAGTAACGAACGTGTCTCTTTCAGGATGTTCTTTATTTATTATGCCCATCTTTTCAAGATAAGGAATAACTTTTTTAACGCCGAGACTATTCAGTGTGTGTACTGCACTTGTGTTTATAGATTGCTCAACAGCATATCTAAGCGATGTGATTCCCTTATAACCGGAGTACCAGTTGTTCGGCCAAGGATTGCCGTTTAAGTTAAATGGAACATCGTCTATCGCACTGCCTGCAGTGTATCCGTTGTCAAGTGCTTCGAGATATACACCGACAGGTTTTATAGCAGAACCAGGCTGTCTTTCCGAGTTTGTAGCTCTGTTGAAGATTCTTCGTCCATCAACATCACGTCCGCCTGCCATTGCAATTATGTGACCTTTTTTATAGTCGATAATAATTGTTGAGCTTTGTGGTTGAACAATTCCGTTTTTGTTTATAAAAATTTGTCCTTCTTTAAATACCAATAGACCATCTTTGATTTCATAGAGTTCTGGGTTTTCGTCGAGAGCTTTTTTGTTAATTCGGATCCATCCATTTTCCATATTGAAATCATCTTTTTTTATTGGAAGGCTTCCGATTGTATGTGTCAAAAGATTTTTCTTTTCATCGATAGTATAGAAGTCCAAAACGTCAACATTTGAAGGATAAGGAACCATCTTTACGGATTTAATCATCAAATCGCCGTTGTCGGCAAACTTGTATTCGTTTTCTGCAAGATAAATTAATCCGTCATTGTTTAATACATTGTTTCTATTTAAAAATACCAATCTATTTTTACTATCAATGATGTTACCGTATTGGTCAACAGTCATATCAAGTAAGAGCGGTGCTTTAAGGTGAGTGGTATCACCAACAAGTATTTCATTAAATTTCTTATAGTCGTTTTCCACTTCTTGTTGTAGTTTCATATCAATTGTCGAATAAATCTTGAGTCCGCCATAGAAAAGTTCATCTTGAGCTCTTGATTTTGTCCAACCGAATTTGTCCTGAAGATCTTCAACAACTCTTTCTTTTACATAGTCCGCAAAGTAGTTTGTAATTTGATTTTCTTTTTTTTCAGCAGGTTTAAGAAGAGATTTTTTGTCAACTTTTTTTGCTTCATCATACTCTTCGTTTGTGATTAATCCAAGTTCATGCATCTTTCTTAAAACAGCATTTGCACGGTTTTCATTTGTCGGATTATAAACAAGTATATAAGTTTGACCTAAAAGATCTATTGTTCCTACTTTTTCCATTTTCGTGGAATCGAAATTGCTAGGTGCAACCCTGTAGAAAGGTGGATAAATATTCGGATTTTTTACGATTGAAGCAAGCATTGCACATTCAACGAGATCTAAGTTTTTGGCATGTTTATTGAAATATGTTTGAGCAGCTTCTTCAACACCGTAAGCATTTTGTCCCATACTTACTCTGTTTAAATATGCTTCAAGAATTTGGTCTTTCGTAAGCATTTTTTCCAACTTAATTGAAATTTCAATTTCTTTAAGCTTTCTTTCAAGCGTTCTGGCAGGTGTTAAAAATGTATTTTTAACAAGTTGTTGGGTGATTGTACTTGCACCTCTAGCAGAGTCACCTGATTTATATGCTTCATATAATGAGGCTAAAATCCCTTTCGGGTCAATTCCGACGTGATTTAAAAATCTTTCGTCTTCAATAGCTATGAAAGCGTTTTTTAAATTTTTAGGTATATCTTGAACACCTATCATTGTACGATATTCAGCTGTCGCTATTTTTTCAATTAAGTTTCCATCTTGATCGTATATTGTGGAAGTTTCATTCAAGTCCATGTTAACTATTCTCGGGTCGATGTCCTCAACCTGAGACATAATTCTTATTCCGGAAAGAGCGAATAGTGTTCCGAAAACAATTATAACGATTAAACTTATATATATAAAATATCGAACAAGCTTTGAAATGGTAAAAACTTTATTTCGATGTCGCATACAGTTCTCCTTTCATAATCTATAATATTATATCATATTTTCTAAAAAAACGAAAACATTTGATAAATTGTAATACAAACGTAAATTATAACATTTGTTTTATGTTTATAAATATTATATATTAATCTAAAACGATTATTTTTATCTACAAAAGGTGGACATATAACGAATTAAATGTTATAATAAAAAAAGAATGTAAATATCCACCAGGAGGGTCAAAGAATGAATAATAACGATTTTGATAAGACAATGCAATTTAATCTTAATAAGGACAATGATATGAAGCCTCGTGAAATCATTGAATATGTTTATAATGCACTTTCTGAAAAAGGTTATGATCCTGTGAATCAAATAATCGGATATATTCTTTCAGGCGACCCGACATATATAACAAGTCATAACAATGCAAGAAGTATTGTTATAAAAATGGAAAGAGACGAGTTATTGGAAGCAATGTTAAAAGAGTATTTGAAACTTGATGACAAATAGAATTTTGAGCATGGATATCGGAGAAAGTTCTGTTGGTCTCGCTGTTAGCGATCCGACAGGAACATTTGCGATACCAATCGGCACGATTAAAAGGGGATCCAAAAAAGAGGATTCCGATAAAATAAAGAAAATTATGGAAGAAAGAAATGTGGACACATTGGTAGCGGGTATGCCGCTCGACATGGAAGGTAACAGGTCCAAACAAGCTTCCGTTGTAATGACTTTTGTCAAATTTTTGTATAAAGAAACGGGCATCAAAACAGAATTTGTGGATGAAAGATACACCACAAAGATGGCAAACGATACTTTGAAATTTTTAAATGTTAAACGCGGCAAGCAAAAAGGTGCGGAAGATGCACTTGCTGCGTCATATATTCTGGAAATATATTTAAAAAAACATAATTCTTAAGCTTTTAAATAAGCTTTAGTTTTTGTGTGCAAAAAACTTTAAAAATTAAAATAATGAAATTAAACGGTTAGTTAACACCGATTTATTTTAATAAAATTATAAGAAAGAGGTTATAAATATGACAAAAAATACAAATTCTCTCAAGATAATACCTCTCGGAGGCCTTGGTGAAATAGGCAAAAACATAACTGCATACGAATATAAAGATAATATTATAGTAGTAGATTGTGGAATGACTTTTCCGGGCGATGAGATGCCAGGTATTGATATTGTAATACCTGACGTTAGTTATCTGGAGAAAAATAAAGAAAAGGTAAAAGGATTTTTTATTACGCATGGTCACGAAGACCATATTGGAGCGATTCCATATGTTGTGGACAAGTTTAACGCTCCTATTTATGGCACAAAACTCACAAATGCTTTGATAAAAAATAAAGTTAAGGAATTCAATATACCGGTAAAGCTTCAAGACGTTGAATACGGCGATACAATTAGTGTCGGTCCGTTTAAAGTTGAATTTATAGCATGTAGCCACTCCATTCCGGATTCGGCTATGCTTGCAATTCACACTCCGGTGGGAACTGTTGTTCAAACAGGCGACTTTAAAATCGACTACACTCCGATTGACGGAGTCAGAACGGATTTGAATAAATTGGCTGAACTTGGAAACAAGGGTGTTTCACTTCTTCTATGTGATTCTACAAATGTTGAAAGGCAAGGATACACACTTTCCGAAAGCACTATCGGCGAAACTTTTAATGATCTTTTCGCAAAAGCTTCCGGGAGAATTTTGGTTGCAACTTTTGCGTCAAATGTTCATCGTGTTCAGCAAATTATTACGGCTGCTGAAAAGTACGAAAGATTCGTTGCACTTTCAGGAAGAAGTATGCTTAATGTTGTAAACACTGCGAGAGAGCTTGGTTATCTAAAGGTTAAGGAAAAAACTTTAGTAGATATAAATCAAGTTCATCAATATCCCCCGAACAAGGTATGTCTAATAATGACGGGATCTCAAGGCGAGCCGATGAGTGCACTTACAAGAATAGCTTACGATATGCACAAGAAAATCAAGCTTACAAATAAAGATACCGTTATCATAAGTGCAAACCCGATTCCGGGAAATGAGCTCGATATTGGTGGAGTAATAAATAAGTTGATGGAAAAAGACGCTACAGTTATTTATGAAAAACTTGCAAATATTCACGTTTCCGGTCACGCATGTCAAGAGGAATTAAAACTTATTCACAGCATTTTGAAGCCGAAATACTTTATGCCGGTTCATGGCGAAATTAGGCATCAAAAAACTCATGCAGATCTTGCACTCAGCATGGGAATGGACAAGAAGAATATATTTATACAAAAGAACGGAGATGTTATGGAACTAACAAAGAGATCATTTAAATGTACAGGATCAGTTCCAAATGGCTCAATTATGGTTGACGGACTTGGAGTTGGAGATGTTGGAAATGTCGTTTTAAGAGATAGAAAACATCTTTCTGAAGACGGACTTATTTGTGTAGTTCTAACACTCTCAGAAGAAACAGGAAAGGTTATTGCAGGACCTGATATTATAAGCAGGGGATTTGTATACGTTAAGGAGAATGAAGACATTATGGAAAGTTCTCTACAAAAGGTAAGACAAATTGTAGCAAAGCTCGACCGTGACGGAATTCAAGATTGGAATTCCATGAAAACCACTATTAGAGATGAACTTAGAAAGTTTATCTATGATAGAATAAAGAGAAATCCTATGATTCTCACAATATTTACAGAGGTGTAATTCACACGGTAATTTGTATGAGAATGTAGCGATTTAATTAAATTTAATAGCATTGTCGAATTAAAATAAAATTAGTTCGATGAAAAAATATTCAGTCAAATCTACCGTGTCACACCGAAATTTGGAGGGTAAAAAATGGCAAACAAATTTACTGACACGAAGTATTTAACAAAAGCAGCTCTAATAGCTGCTATGTATGTGGTGCTTGTGGTAATTCAAATGGTTCCCGCAGCTGCACTCACATACGGTCCGGTACAATTGAGACTTGCTGAAGGGCTTACAGTTTTACCATTTCTAGAAGCCGCTGCAGTTCCGGGTCTCTTTATAGGATGTTTGATAAGTAATATCATCCTTGTATTTCAATCCGGATTTGGGATTATCGACGTAGTATGTGGTTCTTTAGTGACTCTTTTGGCCGCATATCTAACTAAAAAGAGCAAAAATAGAATAATGGCTTTTTTCCCACCAATACTTTTAAATGGATTCATTGTAAGTATTTGGGTAAGCTACTTCACAAATATTCCTTATTGGACTACTGTTTTGACGCTTATGGGAGGAGAAGCTATAAGTGTAGTCATTTTTGGTTCAGTTATCAATTATGTCTACGAGCATTCTAAATTTTATAAGAGATTTTAGGTGGTTTGATGAACAATAAAGCAAAAACTATAATCAGTTTGTTGGTGTTATTACTGATTGTCGGTGGAGGATATTATCTCTACAGATCATTTTTTGGAGGAATGTACGAACCTGTTGATATAAATGACACGTCAGAGGTTCAAATTGAAATACCGAGCGGCAGTTCATTGGGTAAAGTTGCGTCAATACTTTACGATAATAATTTGATTAAAAACGGAACGTTCTTTAAGTCAAGAGTTCAAAAACTCGGCAAGGAAACCGAAATAAAAACGGGAGAATTTACACTGTCGAGGTCAATGTCGGCGGATGAGATTATTGGAGTCATTACATCTGAAAAAAATGAAGATGTTGTTGAGACAAAAAAACTTGTCATACCGGAAGGTTTTGAAAGAAAACTTATAGCTGAAAGGATAGAGGAGCAAGGTTTGGGATCAAAGGATGCATTTTTAAATGCAACTGCATCTGCAGCTGATTACGTTGCAGATTTTCCTTGGCTACAAAAGTTGAACGAAGGCGAAAGCCTTGAAGGATATTTATTCCCTGCAACTTATGATATTCCTGCAGGTGCGACTGAAGTTGACATTACAAAGCAAATGCTTAAAGCATTCCAGGACAGAATGGGTGAATATCTTGATAGAGACGACTTTAACGGACTTTCTTTCACACAAATGATTACACTTGCATCAATTATTGAAAGAGAAATCAAAGTGGATGACGAAAGACCGCTTGCAGCAAGCGTATTCTACAACAGAATCGCTCAAGGTATGCGTCTTCAATCGTGCGCTACGGTACAATTTATTTTGGGCGAAAGAAAAGCAAAACTCACAAATGAAGAAACACAAATAGATTCGCCGTACAACACATATATAAACGAAGGATTGCCACCGGCACCTATTGCTTCACCTGGTATGAAGTCAATTGAAGCTGCGATAAATCCTGCTCAAACTGATTATTTGTTCTTTGTTTTGACAGGTGATGACGGTTCACATACTTTCACATCGACTTACGAAGATCATTTAAAGGCTAAGGAGAATATGAAGTAATGATAGAATTATTAGCACCGGCAGGCGATTTGTCCCGTATGAAAACAGCTTTCATGTATGGGGCGGACGCCTGTTACATAGGCGGAATAGAATTCGGATTAAGAAAAGCTGCTACAAATTTTACAAGGGACGATTTAAAAGAAGCTGTAGAATTTGCAAATAAAAATAATAAAAAAATATATGTCACATTAAATATAATTCCGCACGAAGGTGACTTCGATGGTATGGTTGATTATATAAAGTTCTTGGACGAAATCGGGGTTCATGCGGTTATAGTTTCGGACCCGGGAGTATTTTCACTTGTAAAAGAAAATAGCAATCTTCAAATTCATATTTCTACGCAAGGTTCTGTGACAAATTCAAATACTATAAATTTTTGGCATAAAATGGGAGCAAGCCGCGTAGTACTTGCAAGGGAATTATCTCTAGAAGAAATTGCTACAATAAGAAAAAATATCGCACCGGAAATGGAGCTCGAAGCTTTTTGTCATGGCGCAATGTGTATGAGTTATTCGGGGAGATGTCTCATGAGTTCATATATGACCGGCAGAGACCCAAACAAGGGCGACTGTGCACATCCGTGTAGGTATAAATACTATTTAATGGAAGAAAAGAGACCGGGCGAGTATTTTCCAATCGAGGAAACCGAAGGCGGAACATATATAATGAATTCAAAGGATATGAAAACAATATCTTTTGTTGAAAAGTTGATTGAAGCCGGTATTACGTCATTAAAGATTGAAGGGCGTGTTAAGAGTGCGTATTATATCGCAACAGTTGTAAGAGCGTATAGACGTGCGATTGATTCATATTTGAAGGATCCTGAAAATTATAAATTTGACGAATCACTAGACAAAGAAGTTATTTCGAGTTCCCACAGACCTTTCACATCAGGATTTTATTTTGGTAATCCTATGGAAGACGGACAATATAACAACAATCAGGTCGCAATTCCAAAGAGCACTTTTAAAGGCGAAGTTCACGAAGCAAAGGACGGCAGAATCTATTTTACTTTAAAGAACGGCTTAAACGAAGGCGAAACGGTTTCAATTATGGGACCTGAAGGTGATGTGATTGTTGAAGTTAAAGACTTGAGAAATGACGAGAACAAACATGTCGAAAGGGCAAATGTGCCGCAAACTGTTTACAGTTTTTTATATGACAAAGATGCGTCTGAAGGTTTTTATATAAGACAGGTGGAGGAGTAATGATAAAGCCGTTGATTATTGGTATCGCCGGCGGTGCCGGTTCGGGAAAAAGTACGATTTCAGAAAAGCTAAAATCTATTAATGGTGAAAACAAAGTACAGATAATTGATCAAAATTCATTTATAAAAGATTTTTCATCTATGAGTTTTGACGAAAGAAAGAAGCTTAATTTGGAACATCCTGACAGTTTTGACTTTGATTATTTGATTAGAATTTTAAAAGATTTGGCACTTGGAAACACTGTTTCAATTCCCACTTTCGATTTTGTATCGCTTGAGAGAACCGATAATTTTCAAAATTTTACTCCAAAGGACATAATAATCGTTGAAGGCAGTCTCATTCTTTATGAAAAGAAGTTAAGAGACTTATTTGACATAAAAGTTTTTATTGACACTGACTCTGATATTCGCCTAATAAGAAGGATTATCAGAGATACAAAGGAAAAATCTATGCCGCTTGAAAAAATTATTCTCGAATATATTTCTGTGGTTAAACCGACCAATATAAATTTTGTTGAACCAACTAAAAGATTTGCCGACATCATTATTCCCGAAGGTGGAGAAAATGAGGTGGCAATAAATATTTTGAATGCAAAAATAGAGGAGACTTTTAAACACTTATGATAAAAAGAATTGATGAATTTATAAATTCACTTGAATTATCTGGGGCTGTTTCAAAAGGCTCTTTTTATTTAAAAGAATTAAATATGGGCGATGGAAATATAAAAAGCTTAAACTTCAAAGTTTATGTTGAAAAAATTATAGAAGGAAAAAAGTTCTTAATTTTAACATATAAACCGAAAGAAGGAGACCTCGAGATTTTAAAGGAAATTGAGGGAGAGTTTGTTTATCTTGTCGATGAAAACTATAACATCGGAAGAATTCCGGAATTTGAAAAGATACTCGATGAAGCGATAAGGCTTAAAGCAACAGACATTCACGTTGAACCCAAGTCAGGTTTTATGCTGATTAGATTTAGAATCGACGGCGACCTTGTTACAATTTATCAATCCAATCAAAATTGCGAAAATATAATAAATAAAATCAAAGTAAAGTCCGGACTTGACACAATGAACAAAGAAATTCAAGAGAGTTCTTTTGAATACAAGGGCTTCATGATAAGAGTGAGTTCTGTTCCGGCACTTAATGGAGAAAAGATTGTTTATCGTCTGCTTCAAAGAAGTGTTGAAGGTTTGGATTTAGAAACTTTGGGGTTAAGAAAAGAAATTTCAGAATTTATTTTAAACAGAGCACAAAAAGCGGGAATTCATCTTATATGCGGTCCGACAGGTTCAGGTAAAAACACAACGCTTCATGGAATTATTAAAACGATAAATTCGGATAAAAAGAATATTATTTCAATCGAGGATCCGATTGAATATAAAAATGAAAATATAACACAGCTAGAAGTAAATAACAAACGAGATAGGACTTTCCACAAACTATTGAGAGCGATTTTAAGGCAGGATCCGGATATTTTATATATCGGAGAAATAAGAGATGAAGAAACGGCGGAAGTTGCTTTTAGATCTGCAATCACAGGGCATGTTGTCTTTTCGACACTTCATACCAAGGATATAAATTCAACTTTTGACAGAATTTTGGATTTAAATATAAATGAAAATCTTATGAATGAAGCACTTAAAACTGTTATAAATCAAAGGCTAGTAAAAACATTGTGTGCGGATTGCAGAAATAAAGTCGAGGCACCGAAATGGTTAAAAGAAAAAGGAATAAACTATGTCTATGAAGCTGTCGGCTGTGGTAGATGTGACAATGGATACAAGGGAAGAGTCGGTGTTTTTGAGGTAAACGTCATAGAAGATGGGGAAGTTCAAACTATAATGAATTTTGAAGATTCGCTGGTTGAACATCTAAAAAACGGTAAAATAGATTTGAAAACTTTTGAGGTTGAAAATGATTTATAAATATGTTGACAGAGTGAACGAAAAATTTAGAGGCGGGATATCAGCTGATAAAAACGGGCAAGCGAAACATTATATAAAAAAGCCGATTTTTAAAACAAAGGATTCTCCGCTTAATTTGTTCAAATTACTTCAACTCTTGACGAACGAAGGAATGAATCTAGTGGATGCGTTTGATTTGGTTTCTGTAAGCGACAATTTTAATGTTGACAGAAAAAAATCTAAGGATATGTTAAACGAGCTCAAAAATGGAGTTCCTTTTTCGGAATCGGTTGCAAATCACTACAATGTGGACTCGTTTATCATTTCATTTTTAAAAATCGGCGAAGACAGCGGCGACATTTCAGAAATACTTCAAAATGTTTCGGATTATATAGAATATGAAGAGGATATCTCAATGAAAATAAAGAAAGCTCTTTACTATCCAACCTTTCTTTTAGTTATGGGACTTGCACTTCTTATTTTTATATCAAAATTTGTTGCACCGGTGTTTTTAAATGTTTTGAGTGATTTTGGAACAGCGCTTCCTTTTATTTCGAACATTGCATTTGGGCTTTCGAATATTTTAGCGTCATACGGACTTCAAATTTTACTCGTGCTCATTGCAATTTATCTTTCGTTTAAACTTTTGATAATAAAAAGACCTATCTTTGACTACAATTTGAGAAAATTTATTTACAACAGAGGTTTGTTTAAAGGTCTTTATAGAGATAAGTTTCAATATTTATTCTTTAAAAAATTCAGTATCATATATAAATATCAGGGAAATTTCGAAGACTCATTGAAGTTTATTTACAACGAAGAAACTGACATATTTATAAAAAAGACAATTGGAGATATTATTGCACAAATAAGATTCGGAGAAACAATTGCAGAAATTGATGAGTTTAATATGATATTTTCACCTCTTTCACGATCCATGCTCATAAGTTTAAACAGGGAAGATGTGGTTAGTGAAACGACATATAAATTAATGAAATTTTATGAAAAGAGTTACAAAAATCGCCTCGATGTACTTTTAAAGCTTATTGGACCAATTATGATAAGTTTTATAGGAATACTTGTTGCAATCATTGCTCTTGGAATAATGATGCCGATTTTCAGCATGGGATATGTTGAATAATAAACAGAATTTGTGGTAAAATATAACTATTGTTATTATACGGAGGAATTATTAATTGAAAAGATTTATAAAGGGTTTTATTATAGGTATTATTATAATTTTGCTTGTTGGGGGAGGTTTTTATGTTTATAAAGATTACACAGATAAGCAAAAAATTAAACAGGAGGAAGAAGCTCAAAGACTAAAGCAAGAAGAACATGAAAATCTTGTTCGTGAAACATTGTCTAAAGAAGTCATTTATGACGGTATTTCAATTGGCGGTGTTGATGTTTCAGGACTTTCAAAAAGTGATGCTGAATCGAAGCTTAGAGATAAATTTTCAGGTCTGGGTGAAAGGAAAATTGTGGTTTATATCGACGACAGCAGTGCAACAAAAACACTTGCAGAACTTGGTTTAAATCCAAACTTCGACGCTGCAATAAACAAAGCATACCAAATTGGCAGAGATGGAACTGAAGAAGAAAGATTTAATCAGATAAATTCTTTAAAGGAAAACAAAGAAAATATTGATTTAAGTTTGAATGTTGATGAGGAAAAAGTCAAGGATTTTGTCAACACAATAAGTGCAAATATGAATGTTGTTTCTACGAATTCTGACGTTACTTTTGTCGATGGGAAACTTCAGGTCGGTGAAAGCAAGAGCGGAAAAGAAGTGGACAAAGAAGAACTACTTTCACTTCTTAATGAAAATATAAAAAAAGCTATTAATGAGAACAATGATGTTTCATTTGAGACGAAAACAAAGACTATTGAACCGTCTGTAAACAAAGATGCAATAGCTCGAGTGAACGGTGTTATTGGAACATTTACATCAAATCTCGGAAGAGGCACTGCGGGAAGAAATGCAAATATTGTTCTTTCGGCAAAGAGAATTTCAAATATTGTCGTTATGCCGGGCGAAACTGTCAGCTTCAATCAAAAAATGGGACCTATCACAGAGGCAAACGGTTACAAACAAGCAAGTACAATTCAAGGTGGCGTTTATACCGATGCACTTGGCGGTGGACTTTGCCAAACATCTACAACTTTATACAATGCTCTTGTTCGAAGTGACGTCACAATAACCGAAAGACATCCGCACTCGATTCCGGCACCATATGTTCCTTATGGAGAGGATGGAGCTGTTTGGGTAGGAGCAAAAGATTTAAAGTTTACAAACAACTTCGATTTTCCGATTGCAATTACGAGTAGCGTAAATCTTGCGAAAAATATTATAACATTTACAATTTACGGAGACACAAATAAAAAGAATTATACGGTTGAGATGTATTCTAAATGTATTGAAGAGATTCCTTTTGAAACACAGGAAAAAAAGAGCGATGAGCTTTTTGTGGGCGAAACAAAAGTCGTTAAAAAAGGTAGACCGGGATATAGATATCAATCCTATAAAGTGTATAAAAATGGCGGAAAACTTATAAAGGAAGTTCCTTATATGAAGAGTTACTATCCTAAGAGCGACCAAGTTGTCCTTGTTGGCACAAAGACGAAAACACCGGATTCAAAGCCAACTGATATGGAAGATATACCTTCGGAAGAGCCCGTTGAAACAATTGATTTGTTGCAATAAAAAAGCACCTATACAGGTGCTTTTACTATTTGGATTGATTTTTCAAATTAAACATATAAATTTTATTTTTAGCATTTGTAAAATAGTAGTTTTTATTTCCAAGATTCCAAATATTTGCTTCTTCGAGCGGACAAATATATGTGAGATTGTCGCCAGAAAGTTTATATGCACTGTAATATGAATTGATTTTATCGAAAATTTTAAAATCACCGGTTCCACTTCTATTGTAGCTAATTTCGGTGCCACTATAAATTTTCAAAAGAAGACCGGTTGAAAGATTGTAGCTGTAAAGGTCGATATTTTTTCCGCCCCTAGGAATCTCAAAAAGAATTTTATCGCCACATACCTTTGGCGAACGGCCTTTAGAAATAAATCTTTTTCCACTTTTGTCGAGCAGGAATATATTTTCTTCTCCGAATTTGTCAATAGAGCTTAAAGCAATTTCACTGCCAACAGAAAAAGCGGTAATTTCTTCTTTGAACGAGTAAATTTTTTCTAGAGTGTCGCCTTCAAGTTTATAAATTTCGTTGTCGGTACTAACAATATAGCATTTACCGTCATAAATTTCGAACAGTTTAACTTTTATATTCAAATCGAAAGTTAAATTTCTAGTATTTTGGAATCTGTCGATAAGTGTAATTTTGTTTTCGGGATATAGAATAGCAATTTTGCCACTCGAAAAATCCCTTGAGAATACGCAATTATCTGTAATACTAATGTCAAGTGTTTTACTTGTTTTATGGGGTATATTATAGATAAGAAGTTTATTATTGACTTCATATAAAAAATTATTATAATCGAGGTTAGAAATAAGTGAGCCGTCTAAAATTGGTCGAGCTACATCGAAAAAATTTACATTTAAAAGTTCTCTGGTTTTATCATTTATAACTGCTTCGGTGTATCTGATTGGATTTTTTGATTCACTATTTATTTCATAAAATCCGAGTTTCCAAAGAATAGAGCTGCCGTTTTTTAAAATATCTGTGTAGATCGGTGAACATGGCACAACAAACTTTTCAGATTTTAAAATTTTAAAAGCTTCGTCACGAGAAAGCCAAAGATTTATACGATCGTATTTAATGTTGACGTGGACTTTATATTCGCTATTATTGTAAGGGTTTAGACCTGTTAGCGATAGTGTTATAAGAGGTTTTTTCACCTCGTTATTTGTATTTTTTTTCGCATCGATAGTGATGTCTATTTCAAAATTGTTCACATTAACATTTTCAACGATAATTTCATCGCAATTTGTGAGCGGCGCCAAAATACTAAGTTTGTAGTTCGAGTCGTCGATATGATTAAGTTTTGTCGTGAGCTCATTTGAATCGACGTTTGTAAGATAATTTATAGAATCGACTTTATAATCAAGCGGTACATAATTTATACCGGTTTTTGGTTCGTCTTTTATTAAAAATTTGCATCCGGATAGAAAAATTATGGTTATAAAAATTAAAAAATATTTAAATTTATTCATTTAAACACCTCATTCATATTTTATAATATATGTTTAAGATATACAAGGTTAGAAAGGAAAAATATGGACTTTAAATTACATTCAAAATTCAAAATGACTGGAGACCAGCCAGAAGCTGTTGAAAAATTAGTAAATTCTATAAAATCAGGCAATAAATTTCAAACGCTAAAAGGAGTTACTGGTTCCGGAAAAACTTTCACGATGGCAAATATAATCGAAAAGACTCAGTTGCCGACGCTCGTAATTGCACACAATAAAACACTTGCATATCAACTGTGCATGGAGCTCAGAGATTTTTTCCCGGAAAACAGTGTAGAATATTTTGTAAGTTATTATGATTATTATCAACCGGAGGCGTATGTTCCGTCAACTGACACATATATTGCAAAGGATTCCGCAATAAACGACGAGATAGATAAGCTTCGCCACTCGGCGACGGCGGCACTTTTTGAAAGAAAAGACGTAATAATTGTCGCATCTGTTTCTTGTATTTACGGTTTGGGGGACCCGGAGGACTACATCAGCCTTATGGTTTCTTTGAGACCGGGCATGCGAAAAGATCGCGACAAGGTCATTGAGGAACTTATTGCAATTCAATATATTAGAAATGATATTAATTTTATTCGCGGTACTTTTAGAGTGCGTGGAGATGTTTTGGATATTTTCCCGGCTAGCGAGAGCGAAAACTCGATTCGAGTTGAATTTTTCGGAGACGAAATTGAAAGAATTACAGAGATAAATAGTATGACTGGAGAAATTTTAGGAGAGATGAGGCACGCTTCGATTTTCCCGGCATCTCACTTTGCTACGACCGACAGAAAAGTTAAACGTGCAATCGTTACAATAGAAGAGGAACTTGAAAGTAGACTCAAAGAGCTTCGAGATCAGGACCATCTTCTTTACGCCGAAAGACTTGAACAAAGAACGAGATATGATCTCGAAATGCTTAGAGAAATCGGATTTTGCTCGGGTATTGAAAACTACTCGAGGCACATGTCGGGAAGACGTCCGGGCTCAAGACCGTACACATTGATTGACTATTTTCCGGAAGATTTTCTAATAATTGCCGACGAATCGCATGTCACGATTCCGCAAGTCAGAGGAATGTATGCGGGCGACCGCTCGAGAAAGCAGACCCTTGTTGACTACGGCTTCAGACTGCCTTCGGCACTCGACAATAGACCGCTAAACTTTGACGAGTTCCAATCACTCATAAAACATATTTTGTTTGTCTCGGCAACACCTGGACCGTATGAACAGGAAAAGTCCGAAGTTATAGCAGAGCAAATTCTAAGACCGACCGGACTGTTGGATCCGAAGATTATAGTTCGACCTATTAAAAATCAAATCGATGATCTCTTGGAAAGAATTCGGGACAGAATTGAGAAAAAAGAAAGAGTTTTAATAACGACACTCACGAAAAAAATGGCAGAAGATTTGACGGACTATTTGGAAGAGCTCGGAATTAAGGTCAGCTATATGCACTCCGACACAGAGACAATCGACAGAATGAAGATTATAAAGGATTTAAGAACCGGAGACATCGATGTGCTAGTCGGGATTAACCTTCTACGTGAAGGACTCGACTTGCCGGAAGTTTCACTTGTTGCAATTCTTGATGCGGACAAAGAAGGATTCCTAAGGTCCGAAACTTCGCTCATACAAACCGTCGGAAGAGCGGCAAGAAATGCAAATGGCGAAGTTGTTATGTATGCCGATAGAATAACGGATTCAATGAAAAACACAATTGAAATTACGGAAAAGAGAAGAAATATTCAAGAAGAATATAATAAAGAACACAACATCACTCCGAAATCAATTGTTAAAGATATAAGAGAGGTCATCGGAATCTTGAAAGATGACAAAAAGACGCCGAAGAAAAAGGATTCGGATCTTTCAGCTGAAGAACTCGAAAACATTGTACGAGAACTTAAAGCGAGAATGCTCGAAGCTGCTGAACGTTTGGATTTCGAAGCAGCAGCAAATTTCAGAGACGAAATGAAGAAATTCCAAAATCAATTGGATAAAAAGAAGAGATAAGAGAGGTAATATGGAAGATTATATTGAAATAAGAGGGGCACACGAAAATAATCTGAAAAATATAAATATAAATATTCCAAGAAACAAGATGACTGTTATAACCGGGCTTTCAGGCTCAGGAAAGAGCAGTCTAGCTTTCGATACGATTTATGCCGAAGGGCAAAGGCGATATGTGGAAAGTTTGTCTTCATATGCAAGACAATTTCTTGGAAATATGACAAAACCGGCGGTGGAATTTATCGGAGGACTCAGTCCGGCAATCTCGATTGACCAAAAGACGACGTCAAACAATCCACGCTCAACTGTCGGCACTGTCACGGAAATTTACGATTATTTGAGACTTCTTTACGCAAGAATCGGAAAGGCACATTGCCCTAAGTGTGGAAAACTCATTGAAAAACAATCGATTGACCAAATGATCGATCGAATCATGCAACTCGAAGAAGGCACAAGGATTCGAATTTTAGCACCGATTGTAAAGGATAAGAAAGGCGAATTTAAAACGGTCCTTGATGACATAAAACGCGACGGATATGTGAGACTTTATGTCGATGGAGAAATGTATATGATTGAGGAAGTGCCGAAGCTTCAAAAGACAAAGAAGCACACAATCGAAGTTGTTGTGGACAGACTTGTTGTAAGAGACAATATTGAAAAACGTCTTGTGGACTCGATGGAAGCAGCGCTTAAACTCACAAACGGATATGTCATTGTAAGAACCGACGATGAGGACATTCCTTTTTCGGAAAATTTTGCATGTATAGATTGTGGAATTGCAATTGAAGAAGTTTCGACACGTCTATTCTCTTTCAACAACCCTATGGGTATGTGCGATAAATGTAATGGACTTGGCTTTTTCCGTCAAATTGACGAAGGTCTTGTCATTCCGAATAAAGAGCTTTCGATAAAAGAGGGCGCTATCGGTGTTTACAGTACCGACACAAACGGATACTATCTGTCGATGTTTAGAGCGATTGCAGAAAAACATGGTTTCTCGATTGAAAAACCTATAAAGGATGCACCGAAGGAGTTTATGGACGACCTTCTTTATGGAACGGATTACAATATAAAATTTTCGGCGAAGTCCGGATTCAGCAAGGGTAGAGTGAAAACTTACAATCGCCCGTGGGAAGGTGTTATAGAAAATCTGCAATACAGATTTGACAACTCCACAAGCGACTATGTGCAAGAAAGTATCGGAGAATATATAGAAAATATTCCGTGTCCGAAATGCCATGGCGCAAGGTTAAATGAAAATGCACTTTCTGTTACAGTTGGCGGACTTAATATTGCGGAGCTTACGGATTTAGACGTTGGAAAAGAAATCGAATTTTTTGAAAAGCTCGAGTTAACGGAAACAGAAAATGTGATTGCGGAAGAAATTCTAAAGGAAATAAAAGAGAGACTTAGCTTTCTTAATGCGGTGGGACTTTCGTATTTAACTCTTTCGAGAATGGCGGGAACACTTTCGGGAGGGGAGAGCCAAAGAATAAGACTTGCGACGCAAATCGGCTCAAAGCTTGTAGGTGTTACTTATGTTCTCGACGAACCGTCAATCGGGCTTCACCAAAAGGACAACGAAAAGTTGATTGCAACTTTGCGAGAGCTGACCGACGTCGGAAACACAGTTATTGTTGTTGAACATGACGAAGACACAATGAGAGCAAGCGACTATCTCCTTGATATCGGTCCGGGAGCCGGGATTCACGGAGGAGAAGTGGTTGCATTCGGGACGCCGGAGGAAGTTTCGAAAAATAAAAATTCTATAACGGGGAACTATCTTTCGGGCAGAATGAAAATCGATGTTCCGAAGGAAAGGCGAAAGGAAGAAAGAGGCTTCATACACATAAAAAAAGCGGCGGAGAATAATCTGAAAAATATAAACGTCGACATTCCGATTGGAGTTATGACGGCGGTTACCGGTGTTTCCGGTTCAGGAAAGTCAACGCTTGTGAATGAAATTCTATATAAAAATCTTGCAAAAGAAATCAATCGTTCAAAAATAAAACCGGGTAAATCAGGCGGCGTGACATACGACAGTCCACTTGACAAAGTTGTTGTAATAGACCAAAGTCCAATCGGACGAACACCGCGCTCGAACCCTGCAACATACACAGGTGTGTTTGACGGTATAAGAGATATTTTCGCGATGACGCCGGCTGCAAAAGCTAAGGGTTACCAAAAGGGGAGATTCAGTTTTAACGTCAAAGGCGGAAGATGCGAAGCGTGCAAAGGCGACGGAATAATAAAAGTTGAAATGCACTTTCTTCCTGACGTTTATGTGCCGTGTGAAGTTTGTAAAGGCGAAAGATACAACCGTGAAACTCTTGCAATCACATACAAAGGGAAAAATATTTCCGATGTGTTAGATATGAACGTGAGCGAAGCGTGCGAATTTTTTGAAAACCATCAGACAATTTCTCGAAAACTTGAAACACTGAATGATGTTGGACTCGGATATATAAAACTCGGTCAATCGAGTACACAGCTTTCGGGCGGTGAGGCACAACGTGTGAAACTTGCAACTGAACTTTCAAAACGTGCAACCGGAAAAACAATTTATATACTCGATGAGCCGACGACAGGTCTTCATAGTGAAGACGTCAGAAAATTGATTCAAGTGCTTCAAAGACTCTGCGAAGGTGGGAACACTGTAGTTGTAATCGAGCATAATCTAGACGTCATAAAATCTTGCGACTACATTGTGGACCTCGGTCCAGACGGAGGAGACGGCGGCGGTGAAGTCGTCGCAACCGGAACGCCCGAAGAAGTTGCGAAAGTGAAAAAGAGTTATACAGGACAATTTTTAAAGAAAATCTTAAAGAAAAAGTAGGGATAAAATGGATAAAAAAAGCGATAAATATAAAGGTTCATTGATATTGTGGATTGCAGGCGAGATAGTCATATTTCTGACAATTTTGGGACTTATAAAAAAAGAAAAAGATGATGAGAAATAAAAAATGTAAAAATTTGTGAAATACTATAAAAAATTTGCAATTTAAAACAAAAACAGCTATTTGAAAATCAATAGCTGTTTTTTATTGGTTCGGGCCGTCTTCTATAAGGTCGCTTCGGACATCCGGAAGACTCCATCTATATTTCATTGAGAGCAGACGAATAACAATTACGACTATGACACCCAAGAGATATGCATAGTGCCTAAAATATTGTCTGGAAAGTATGAATGCGACTGCGCCGAGAAGAGATGCTATTGCGTAGATTGTATTTTTCGTAAATATAATCGGAATTGCACCTGCACATAGGTCTCTCACAACTCCTCCTCCGCATCCCGTTACCATTCCGACGAATATCAGAAGATATCTGTTGCTGCCGTATGCCATTTTCCATGCAAGGTTCACACCACTCATCGTAAATATGCCAAGTCCAATTGCGTCGAGCACGGAGATTATTTTTACATAAGTTAGAAGAAAATTCATATTAAGAAATTTCTTTTTGTCAATGAGTTTGTATATTATTATGACTGCAGTAGCAGACACGACTGAAACGGTTGTGTAGATTGTTTGAAGAAATGCTATCGGAGGATTTATTCCAAGAACTAAGTCTCTGAAAATCCCGCCGCCGACAGCGGTTATAATTGAAAGAACTATGATGCCAAAAACGTCCATGCCTTTTCTTATTGCAATCATCGCACCGGATGATGCGAACGCCACAGTTCCGATAAGTTCGAGAATATAATAAAATTTTTCGAAGTTCATTGTGCCCTCCTTTATTGGTAAAATAGGCAGTTTATAGTTCGTATGCGATTTCGTTTAATTATATATTATATTATGTATTTGCAAAATGTCAATGATTCTGAATATGTTTATGACAAAAACATGCAAATATTTACTTCAAATGTAAAAGTTTAAAGTTTATGCGGTAATCTTTGTATTAAAAATTGGGTTTAAATTAAAAAAATTCAAACCCAATTAAAATATTTATTCTTTCCATGTTTCTTCCATATCTGACACGATTTTAAAGAAGTTTTCGCCCGGACGTATGATGTGTCTAATCCATTCTTTTTTTATTTGCCAAAGATTTGCCTGCACAACAAATTCGGAACGGTCGGTAATTTCAAAAATTCTTTTCCAACTTTCGGTGATTTCGTTTTTTATATCGTCGAATGCACCGATGTATTTGTTGCTGAATAGGTCGAAAGTGTGCTCGATTTTATTTTCCTCAAGCAAATTTCTAAATCGTTTATAATCATCATCGTCAGTCGGAATGTAGAGATTATTTAAAACATAGTCCCATTTCGCACCGTCAAAGTAGATGACTTGATCTTTTGGCACTGTTAGAGCGTAAACAATTTCTTTGTCAATCGGTTTCAAACAGTTGTTTTTTGAAACGCTGCACCAAATGGGATAGTTTATTCCGGAAGGGCGTGGCACTTTTTTCTCGGCCATTTCAACAAATAAATCGTATTTTTCCAAAAAGAAATCCGAAATATCTCGCATGTGAAGTTCAACATAAAGCTTTTTATTTCTTACGACGCCTTCGCGCTCAAGCTCGTACAGACTATTTTCGTGTTGCCTTGTGTACAAGTTTACATATTCGGTCATTATTCTTTATCCAATACTTTTTTCGCATATGGACAAACAGGTATTATTTTCTTTTTATGAAAATCTGCGTAAGACTTTGCTTCAAGCACAAGCTCTTTTGCGATGCCACGATTTCTGTGCGACACTTCGACAAAAACTTCCAAAATCGAAAAACTGTCGGAGTCTTCTTTAAAAACGAGTTTTGCAATTGGATTTTTTTCGTCGCCAATAAAAAACATTTCGTCGTTGTCGTCGATGAGCATTCCGTTTCTGCTGAAATAAGGTTTTGCATTTTCGACTAAGTAATCAAATATTTCTGGGCTAAACTCTTTTATAGGGCTCATTCTTTTCATGAGCTGCGACCATTTTACATGGAATTCATTCCAAGTACCGCCGCTGTTAAAAATATTATTTATAATTGGTTGTGAGCGATCCATTGCGTTTGCAAATTTTGCTTCCGGAGTTTCGATTGCATCAAATTCGTGCCAAAGCTCTCTTAGATATTCGCCGTCTTCGCCAAGTTCGGAGAAAACTTTTATGGAAGCTTGTTCTTCGCGATCTTTCTTTGTCTTGTTTCCTTCGACGTCATATGCAAAAGTGTCGCCCGCATAAATTTCAACAAGGTCGTGGACAAGGAGCATGAGCATTGTCTTTTCCAAGTTTATATTTTTTGCATAATCTCTGAATATATACGCCATTAGAGCGATTGAGAAAGAATGTTCCGCATCGGTTTCACGTCTGTCGACACCGATTATTTTCGTTCGCCTGTCAATTTGTTTCATTTTATCTATCAATACAGTGAAGTTAATTTTTTCGTTTAAAGTGCTCATATTTACCTCCAATTTATTCGATATTTATTTTATACCCATAATTGTATTAAATTACAAAATGTGGTATAATTCAAGTTAGTGATTAAGAAAGGAGGAGCAAGATGAATTTTGATGAGATACGCCCATGTTGGCTTGAGATAAATTTGGATAATCTTAAACACAACATACATACTATTAAGGAAAGTGTAAAACCGGGTAGCGAAATTATGGCGGTTATTAAGGCAAATGCTTATAACCACGATGCAGTCACAGTTGCTCGAGAATTAAATACACTTGGAGTTCATAGATTTTGTGTTTCAATTTTATCAGAAGGACTTGAGCTAAGGAAAGCCGGAATCACAGATCCAATACTTCTTTTAAATTATATCAGGGATTCGGAAATTAAAGGTGCTATTGAAAACAATTTGGACATGACTGTATATGATTATGAACAGGCAAAGCTTATAGATGAATGTGCGGCAGAATTAAATAAAAAAGCAAAAATTCACATTAAAGTTGATACAGGAATGAGCAGAATCGGTTTTTTACCGGGAACGGTTGCATTTGAAAGAATTTTAAAAATTCTTGAAATGAAGAACATCATTTGCGAAGGTATTTTCAGCCATTTTGCAACTGCAGACGTTCCAAATGACCAAGGAAACACGAGAAAGCAGTACGAAATTTTTGATTCATTTGTAAATAGCATTGAATCTGCAAGCGGTAAAAAGTTAAAAAGGCACATTTCAAATTCGGGAGCTATTATCGACTATCCGGAATATGATTTGGATTATGTGAGACCTGGCATTATTATGTACGGCTATTTGCCTGACCCGGACATTCCGCACAAGATGGATTTGAGACCGCTTATGACTTTGAAAGCTCTAATAAGTAACTTGAAAGTTCTTCCTGAAGGAAGTGGCATAAGTTATGGTCATTCTTATGTGACGAGAAGAATTACAAAGGTTGCAACAATTCCACTCGGATATGCAGATGGCATTTCAAGGCTTTTGTCGAATAAACTCATGGTTACGGTGAACGATATAAAAGCACCATCGATAGGTTCGATTTGTATGGATCAATTTATGGTTGATGTTACGGATATCGACGATGTAAAGATTGGTGATGAAGTTGTTATTTTCGGTCACGGTAAAAATGACACCGATTTAACTGACATGGCAAAGATGATGGGAACAATACACTACGAAGTTATGTGCTCGATTTCTCGCAGAATACCTCGAGTATATATCAAAGACGGCGAAATCTCTCAAATAATCAATTATTTATAATGAATAAAAACAATGATTTAGCAAATAAAAAAGAATCTTTTGAAGATGTCAACCGTGCGGAGAATACAAATAAAAATTCTAATTCTTCAGTCGGTATGCACTCGAATCCGTCTATAAAGTTTAAGAAAAACACCGACGGTCAGAGCGATAACAAGAGTCCGTTTTCCAAAAAGGAAAATCAAAAGGATGATAAGTCTATTTCACGAGGCGATCTTCTTTATGCGGATTTATCTCCGGTAATAGGAAGCGAACAGGGCGGAGTTAGACCTGTTCTTGTCGTTCAAAATGACGTTGGAAACAAGTTTTCGCCGACTACGATTGTTGCGGCGATAACGTCTGTAAAAAACAAGACGAATCTACCGACACATGTGAAAGTCGGAGACAAAAATTGCGGATTGCCGAAAGAATCGGTGATTCTGTTGGAGCAGGTAAGAACTATAGATAAAAAGAGGCTTAAGGATAAAATAGGGCGACTTCCGGACGATTTATTGAAAAAGATTGACGAAGCTCTAAGAATAAGTTTGAGTTTGGAGGCAAAATGAACGAAAACGCAATTGACTTAATTAAAGAAACGTTGAAGTTTGAAAGCGTGGATGAATTTGAGTCGAGATATACAAATCCGGTTCATAAATATGTAGAAGAGGATGGAAAGGCGATTGCTCATCTTGGATGCGACAAGAGAGTTCTTCTATCACCGGTGGGTGAAATTAATGGCGGTTTTATGCTCGACAATGCAGTTGCCGAAGAAAAAAGAAAGCAAGGAATTTTTACGGCACTTTATAAGGAGTTTGAAAAGGAAAACGGGGACATCGATTTATTCTACGGCTTTCCGCTTCAATATGAACTTTTGAATTTGGTCGATAAACAAGATTACTCAATCGTAGGCGAAGTACAAGTGTTTGCAAAGATTTTAAATTCTTCCGACATAATGCAGGGGCATTCCATACTTGGCACAATTGTTTCTTTTATTAATAAAATTCGTGATAAACGTTCGAAGACACTTGACATATCAGGAGTGGAAGTATCTGAGACAAAAAATTTAGGGGACATAGAAAATTTAGGAGACGAAACAATTTCTAGCGGAAAAATTTATACAAAAAGGACGACAGATTTTCTTTCAAAAAGACTCAAACATTGGGGCGATTGTGAAATTTTGGTCGCAAAAACGAGTGGCGAGTTTTCCGGATATTTAATATATAGATTCATTGAACGAAACGGTATAAAATATTATATGACAATGGATATTTTTGCAAAAGACGAAGTTTCATTTGAGGCGTTAATTTCAAAACTCGTCGAAATTGGCAGGGAGAGAGAAGTTTCGCTTGTAGGCATTTGGCAAAACTCGGTATATAGTACATCTCTAAAAAGATTGGGATTCAGTTTTGCAAGAAGCTCAATACCGTTTGTTGCAAAGAAAAGAAATGTCGACTTTGACATAAAGAATATAAACAATTGGTACTTACAACCTATAGAGGGGGAAATCTATTAATGAAGGTGTTTCATCTCATCAGCGGTGGCGATACCGGTGGTGCAAAAACTCATATTATGGCTCTTTTAAGTGCACTTAAAGAAGAAATCGATGTGACTTTAGGTGTATTTATTGATGATGTTTTTTTGGATGAAGCCAAGTCTTTGGGAATTCCTACCAAACTTTTTTTACAAAAATCCAGATTTGATTTATCGGTTATCGATAAATTGGCGGAATTTATTAAGGAACAAAACATTGAATTAGTCCATTGCCATGGAGCAAGGGCTAATTTTATTGCGTTTTTTTTGAGAAAAAAAGTTGACGTTCCATTTATTACGACTGTGCATTCGGACTATAGACTCGATTTTAAAGGTGTGTTTTATAAACAACTTATCTTTAAGAATCTGAACTATTTAGCACTGAAAAAATTTAAAAACTTTATTGCCGTATCGGATAATTTTAAGAATATGCTCCTTGAGAGAGGATTTACAGACAAGAATATTGACGTTGTTTACAATGGAATCGATTTGAATAAGGAAGAGAATTGTGTTTCAAATGAAGAATTTTGTAAAAGATACAATCTTGACCCGAATAGTTTTAAAATTGGAATTTTAGCTCGTCTTGACGAAGTGAAGGACCACAAGACTTTTTTGAGAGGTGCTGCTGAATTTTTAAAAGTTGAAAACGCGGATTTTCTTATAGGTGGCGACGGCGGACATAAAGAGGAACTTGTAGTACTCACAAAAGAACTGGGGATTGAAAAGAATGTACATTTCTTGGGCGAAATAAAAGATCCTTTTTCATTTTTAAATGCCATTAAAATAAATACACTTACATCGCTATCGGAAAGCTTTCCATACGTAATTTTGGAGGGTGGAAAGCTTAAGAAACCAATGGTTGCAAGTGCGGTTGGCGGCATTCCAAGCATTATAAAAGATGATTTTTCGGGATACACTTTTAAAAGCGGCGACTATAAAGATTTTGCAAAAAAATTAATCAAGCTCAAACAAGATGAAGCTCTTCGAATAAAAATGGGGGAAAATCTTAATGAGCTTATAAAAGAAAAATACAGTGCCATAAGTATGGCGAAAACGCATATAAGAATATATAAACGTGCAATTCTTGACAAGACAATTTTATTTTCGGGCTTTTACGGTTTCGACAATCAAGGTGACGATGCAATTTTGGAAGCTATCACATCCGAGATAAAATCCATAAATCCATATTTGAAGCTAAAGGTTTTAAGCAATAATCCGACAAAAACAAGTGAGATTTACGATCTTTTAAGCGTCTACAGATTTAGTCTTCCAAAACTTATAAAGGCGATGAAATCCTCAGAAATGCTTGTGAGCGGAGGAGGGAGCCTTTTACAGGACATAACAAGTTCGAGAAGCTTGTGGTATTATCTTTTTGTGATTGCGCTCAGTAAGCGTTTTAAAAAGAAGACAGTTATTTATGCAAACGGAGTGGGACCGATAAATAAAAAGTTCAATAGGTATTTGACGAAGAAGACATTGAAAAATGTGGATTATATTTCGCTCCGTGATGAAGATTCGTTTAAATACCTTGTGAATATAGGATTAAAAGAAGAGGATATGAAACTTCGTTCTGATCCGGTATTTTTATTGAAACCGGATATGGATGAAGCGAGAGTTATTTTAAACAAAATCGGGCTTGAAGGCGACTTTATGGTTTTAAATCTCAGACCTTGGGCAAAGGAAGATGAATTTATCGAAAAGATTTCGGTGGCAATGAAGAGGTTTATGGACGACGGACATAAAGTTCTACTTCTCCCAATGCACCTCTCAAAAGACACGGATGTTTTGAAGAAACTCGAGTCAAAGCTTAGCCACGAAAATCTTTACGCATACTACGATGAGATGAGTGTTAGAACACTTATGGGAATTATTTCGGCGGCAAAGGAAGTTGTTTCGATGAGACTACATGGACTTATATATTCGGTTGCGGTTGAAACAAAACCGTTTGCATTAAGCTATGACCCAAAAGTTGATGGGTTTATGAAAGATATAGGTTCGAAGTATATTGTCGATATAAATAATTTCACAGTAGATGATTTATATGAAAGAATTGATGCATTTGAAAAAGATGGCGAATATCTTGAAAATATAAGCAAAGACGAGAGAAAGAGACAGTCGCTTGCAAGGCAAAATGCGGAGGAAGTTTTGGAAATTTTGGGTGATTTTGATGAATAAAGTGAATGTTTTAAATATAAAATTTTCAAATATATCTGACGATGAACTTTTAAATATTCTGGAAAATGCATTTAAGAGTGAGTCGAATCTGAGAATTGTGACACCAAATCCGGAAATAGTAATGGCGGCGAACAAAAGTGACAGTTTGAGGAATATGATAAATAATTCCTCACTTGTTTTGAAAGATGGAATCGGAATAAAAATTGCCGAGAAACTTAAGGGCGTGAATGGAGAAAAGCGACAAACTGGAATTGAAACGCTTGAAAGACTTCTTAAAATTTCTGACGACAATTGTTATTCAGTTTATTTTGTCGGCGCCAAGGATGAGATTCTTCAAAAGGCAATTATCAATATTAAGGAGAAATTTCCGAATATTGTTGTTAAAGGCCAACATAATGGGTATTTTAAAGATGGGTCTCCTGAAGAGGAGCATATCTTAAAAGATATTGAAGAAACAAAACCGGATTTATTGATTGCGGCAATGGGTTTTCCAAAGCAGGAAGTATTCCTTACAAAAACTCAAGTGCCGAAGGTTTCAATTGCTTGTGGCGGCAGTCTTGACGTCATGAGCGGAGAGGTTAAAAGAGCACCGCGTTGGATGCAAAAGATGGGGCTTGAATGGTTTTATAGGTTGGTAAAAGACCCGGGTAGAATTAAAAGACAAGTTGTTATACCTGTGTTTTTATGGAAAATAGTTTTTACTAAAAATAGTTGTTTTATGGAGGAAAATAATGATTGATAACAAGACTATTAGTTCACTAAGAATGCTATCGGTTGATATGATTGAGAAGGCAAAGTCGGGGCACCCGGGTTTACCGCTCGGTTCAGCACCAATGCTCTACACACTTTATAAGGATTTTTTGAATTTTAATCCTGAAAAGCCGAAGTGGATTAACAGAGACAGATTTGTACTTAGTGCAGGTCATGGAAGTGCTATACTTTACAGTTTATTAAATTTGTTCGGATTTGATGTAAGCATTGACGATATTAAGAATTTCAGACAATGGGGATCAAAAACTCCGGGACATCCTGAGTATGGAGACACTGATGGGGTTGATGCAACAACAGGACCTTTAGGACAAGGGATTACAATGGCTGTTGGAATGGCACTAGCTGAGGCACACATGAGATCACATTTCACTGTTGACGGCTGGTCACCGGTGGATCACTACACTTATGCTCTTGTAGGAGACGGATGTCTCATGGAAGGCATTTCACACGAAGCTGCAAGTTTTGCGGGAAGTCATAAATTAGGTCGTCTTATAGTTTTATACGATTCAAATAATATTTCCATTGAAGGAAATACGGACATCACATTCCACGATGACACTTTGAAGAGATTTGAAGCTTATGGATGGCACACTCAAAGAGTCGAAGATGGAAATGATATTGAAAAAATAAAAGAAGCGATTGAAAATGCAAAGAAAGACGAACGTCCATCAATTATTGAAGTTAAAACTGTTATCGGATTCGGTGCAGGAAGCGTGGAAGGCTCTGAAAAGTCTCATGGAGCACCAATAGGCGAAGATAATAGAAAAGCGTTGGTTGAAAAAATTAAATGGAATGAAACAGAAGAGTTTACAGTTCCGGAAGACGTTAGAGAGAATGCAGCAAAAATCGTAGAAGAAAAGAAAAAAATCTATGTTGAATACAAGAAAAAGCTGAAGGAATACGAAAGTAAAAATCCGGAAAAATATAGAGAATATATTGATTGGATTCACTTCAAACATGAAGCAGATTTATCAAAACTACTAGATTCTAAGGAAAAAGATGCAACAAGAAGTGCGAGCGGTGCAGCTTTACAAGAGGTTGCAAAAGCTATTCCAAATATGATAGGAGGTTCGGCAGACTTGGGTCCGTCGAACAACAGTCAAATAAAAGATAGCGGATTTATAAGTTCCAGCGATTACAATGAAAGAAATATACACTTCGGCGTAAGAGAGTTTGCGATGGCTGCAATCTCAAACGGAATTGCTCTTCATGGAGGCCTTAAACCGTTCTGTGCAACATTCTTTGTTTTCAGCGATTATATGAAGCCGGCAATGAGGCTTGCAGCACTGATGAACCTTCCGGTCACATATATTTTGACACACGACTCAATAGGGGTTGGAGAAGACGGTCCTACACATGAACCGATTGAACACTTGGCAATGCTTAGAAGTTTGCCGAATTTTTCGGTTATAAGGCCTGCGGATTTTAATGAAACTGTACATGCATGGGAAGTTGCACAAAAGGCAACAAAGCCGACAGCTCTTATTTTATCGAGACAAAAGTTGGAAACTTTAAAAATGGAAAGCGAAAACTTAAAATATGGTGCATATATTGCTAAAACAGAAAAAGATAAACTTGATCTTATTGTAGTTGCAACCGGCTCGGAAGTTGGAGTTACAATGGAAGCTTCTAAGATTCTTGAAGACAAAGGATATGGAGTTCGTGTTGTATCAATGCCTTCATGGGATTTGTTTGATGAACAGGACAAAGAATATAGAGAAAGTGTTTTACCGTGTGGCGTAAAGACAGCTTCAGTTGAAGCTCTTTCAACATTCGGATGGGACAGATATACAAAGGGTGGACTCAAAATAGGCCTCGACAGATTTGGAGCAAGTGCACCGGGCTCAGAACTTTTTGAGCATTTCGGATTTACTCCTGAAAAAATTGCAGACAAATTGGAGTCATTTATAAAAGAAAATTAATTTAATAAGGGATTATGGAGGTTAAAATGAATAGAAGAGAACGACTTGAAAAGTTAAGAAGTCTTATGGAGAGAGAAGGTATTGATTATTTTGTAATACCTACGTCAGATCCGCATATGAGCGAATATGTTTTGGACAGATATAAGTCCAGAGTATATATGACGGGTTTTACAGGAAGTGCAGGATTTGTTGTTGTTACACAGAATGAGGCACTACTTTGGGCGGATGGAAGATATCATGTTCAAGCGGAAAAACAAATAGAAGGTTCTGATTTCAAACTTATGAAATGGGGACTTGAAGGTGTTGATTTCTATGACGAATGGTTGAAAAAGAATGTAAAGCCGGGAGAGACAGTTGGCTTTAATGGTGAAATAACACCATATTCAATGTATCAAAAACTTGTTAATAAGTTGGGAGATAAAACAAATTTTAAATTTGAGAAAGATTTGATAGGTGAGTTTTGGGAAGATAGACCGCCACTTCCATCAGGTAAAGCATTTATTTTGGATGAAGAATATACCGGTGAAAATCCAACAAAAAGACTCGGGATTATTCGTGAAAAAATGGAAGAAAAGGGTGCAACTCATTTGTTCTTGGCAACTCTTGATGATATCGCGTACACTCTTAATATAAGAGGTAGAGATGACCTTTATACTCCGATTGTTGTAAGCTATCTTTTGATTGATTCTCACAATGTCACACTTTTTGTGGATGAAAATAAAATTGACGTGAGCGTTAAGGGATATCTTCAAAAGAATGGTGTAAAAATCGCACCGTACGAAAGTGTTAATGACGAACTTGTTGCTCTTGATAAAAATGATGCATGTTATATTTCTGGTGACAAGATTAATGCACTTCAATACAAGCTTATATCTGAAAATACGAAAGTAATTGATGAAATGCTTCCTACAACAATGATGAAGGCTATCAAAAACGATACTGAAGTTGAAAATGAAAGACTTGCACATATCATTGATGGAGCTGCTGTCAGCCGTTATCTTTGTTGGATAAAGGCAAATGCGGGAAAGATAGAATTGAATGAATTTGAAGCGGAAGAAAAACTCCACGAAATAAGAGCAGAACACGAAAGTTTTATAAGTGAATCATTTAAGACTATTTCCGCATACAAGTCAAATGCAGCTATGGCACACTATAGTGCATCAAATGAAAACAACTCTGAAATAAAGGCGGAAGGACTTTATCTTGTAGACTCAGGTGGACAATATTATGAAGGTACAACCGATATCACAAGAACTGTGACGCTTGGAAACCCAACCGCGGAAGAAATCAGAGATTATACTTTGACATTAAAAGGACATATTAATTTATTTTTGACAAAGTTCTTGAATGGAACTTGCGGATGTCATCTTGATGTAATGGCAAGAAGTGCAATGTGGAAAGAAGGAATCGATTTTAAACATGGCACGGGTCATGGCGTAGGTTATTGTCTTGGCGTTCACGAAGGACCGATGTCGATTTCGAAAGCTATTATAAATGTTCCACTTCAACCTGGAATGGTTATTTCAAATGAACCTGGAATTTATAAAGAAGGAAAACACGGAATCAGAATTGAAAATCTTGTAACGGTTACAGAATATAAGACCACACAATTCGGTCAATTCTTCGGATTTATGAATCTTACACTTTGTCCGTATGAAAGAGAACTGATTGATGTTTCACTTTTGAGCGATGAAGAGCTTGAATATATAAATGAATATCACAAAAAAGTTTTTGAAAACACACAAAGTCATATGAAAACTGAAGAAGAAAAAGCATGGCTTAAAAAAGCAACTGCTGAAATTAAAAGATAAAGGGAGCGTAAGCTCTCTTTTTTGGCTGTATAATATTTGTTGGGGAGTAACATCGACAAATATTATACAGCCTTTTTCTATGTAAAAAAATTGCACTTACATGCAAAATATCCTATACT